>Ga0209758_1000322_pt1 | contig 92458 bp, 91 predicted proteins | sample AraplaMF_Col_mMF_FD_184258 | JGI IMG/M metagenome (GOLD analysis project Ga0209758, IMG submission 184258) | Arabidopsis root microbial communities from the University of North Carolina, USA - plate scrape MF_Col_mMF (SPAdes) (version 2) | ecosystem: Host-associated > Plants > Roots > Endosphere... | reverse complement strand
CCGACCTGCTGACCACCAACGAAACCTACTTTTTCCGCGAGCCGCGGCATTTCGACTTCCTGCGCGACACCATCCTGCCGCCCCTGCGCGAGCGCGGCCCGGTGCGGGTCTGGAGCGCCGCCTGTTCCAGCGGCGAGGAGCCGTATTCGATCGCCATGACGCTGGCGCAGACGCTCGGGCAGCAGCCATGGGAGGTGCTGGCGTCCGACCTCAGCACGCGGATGCTGGACCAGGCCCGCGCCGCCACCTACCGCTCGGCCGCCTTCGACGCCATCCCTTCGGAACTGCGGCGACAATATTGCCTGCGCGGCGTCGGCTGCCACGAGGGCACCTCCATCATCGATCCGGCGCTGCGCGAGCGGGTCAGTTTCCGGCACATCAACCTCAACGCGCGCCTGCCGGTGCTGGGGGAATTCGACGTGATTTTCCTGCGCAATGTGCTGATCTACTTTCCCCACGAGACCAAGGTCGGGGTGGTGCGGCGGCTACAGGCGCAGTTGCGTCCGGGCGGCTGGCTCATCGTCAGCCATTCGGAAAGCCTGAACCGTGTCAGCCCCCAGCTGGAACTGGTGCAGCCCTCGATCTACCGCAAGCTGGGGGCAGCATGAGGCCGGTCAAGGTAATGATCGTCGACGATTCGGCGACGGTGCGCCAGGTGCTGTCCGCGCTGCTGGCGGCCGATCCCGCGCTGAGCGTGATCGCCACCGCCAGCGACCCGCTGTACGCCATGGAACGCATGGCGCGCGAGTGGCCGGACGTGATCGTGCTGGACGTGGAAATGCCGCGCATGGACGGCATCAGCTTCCTGCGGCGCCTGATGCGGGAACGGCCGACGCCGGTGGTGATCTGTTCCACGCTGACCGAACAGGGCGCCGAAACCACCATGCAGGCGCTGGCGGCGGGCGCCGTCAGCGTGATCGCCAAGCCCAAGCTGGGGCTGCGGCAATTCCTGGTCGACAGCGGCGACGACATGGCCGGCGTGATCAAGGCGGCCGCCCACGCCAACCTGGGCGCCATGGCGGCGCGCGCGCCGGCGCCGCCGCCCGCCCCAAGGCTGAGCGCCGACGCGGTGCTGCCGCCAGTGCTGCCGCCGGCACCGGTGCTGGGCAGCGAAAGCGTGGTGGGCATCGGTACCTCCACCGGCGGCACGCAGGCGCTGGAATACGTGCTGGGCGCGCTGCCGCGGGTGTGCCCTGGCATCGTCATCGTGCAGCACATGCCGAAGCAATTCACCGGCGCCTTCGCGTGCCGTCTCGACCAGCTGTGCCAGATCGAGGTGCGCGAGGCCCAGGACGGCGACCGGGTGCTGCCAGGGCGCGCCCTGATCGCTCCGGGCGGGCGCCATCTGGTGGTCCAGCGCAGTGGTGCCCGGTACCGGGTGGAGATCAAGGACGCGCCGCCGGTCAACCGTCACCGGCCGTCGGTGGACGTACTATTCCGCTCGCTGGCGCACTGCGCCGGCCGCAACGCGCTGGGCGTGATCATGACCGGCATGGGCGACGACGGCGCCCGCGGGCTGCGCGAAATGCGCGACGCCGGCGCCCACACCATCGCCCAGGACGAGGCCAGCTGCGTGGTGTACGGCATGCCCAAGGAAGCGGTCAAGCGCGACGCCGCCCGCAGCATCCTGGCGCTGCGGGATATTCCTGCCGCAGTCGCCGCAGCGGGCCGCCATCACAAGTGACGAGCGCGAACAATAAGCACGATCCCTGTCAAAACATGTCGTAGCGGCTAAACTACGGAGACAAGAAATCCCAGCAGGCCAGCATCAGGCGGGGGAAACAGAACTCATCCCTGAGGACGCGCAGTCCAAATGACGCAGCTGGTGGGCGCAGTCTGGCCGGGGATGCCGAGGATATAGCGAAGTCATTGCTCATCGTCGAGCACGCAAAGCGTATGCACAAATTGAAGTGGAAGACAGAGTTCCTGCCAGAAACTGCTCAGTCTAACCGGCGCAGCGGATGGGCGTAGTCTGGCCAGACCGGGGCGAACATGGCTTGGACCATTTCTTCCGTGACGGTGTCGAGCGTGGCGGGATTCCATTTCGGCTGGTTGTCTTTGTCGATCACCAGGGTGCGGATGCCTTCGATGACTTCGCCGTTTTCGAAGTTGCGGCGCACCAGCGCGCGCTCCATGCGCAGGCAATCGGCCACGTCCAGCGTGGCGCCACGCTTGATCAATTCATGGGTGACGCACATCATCAGCGGCGAGCGGGTGGCCATCACGTCCAGCGTTTTCAGCGCGAATTCGCCGCCGTCTGCCCGCAATGAGGCGATGATGGCGGGCACGGAGCCGGCACTGAAGTGGCGGTCGATGGCGGCATGGTTGGCGGCCAGCACGCTCTCGCCTGCATCGTGGGCTGCGGCGTAGGCCGCGAGCGCGGCCGGCAGGCGGGCGCCCGGCGTGGCGGTCAGCAGCGCGTCCAATGCGGCGCGGTCGGCCAGCGGCGCGTAATGGTCGGCCAGGCCGGCGTACAGGGCGTCGGCGGCGCTGATCGTGACGCCGGTGACGCCGAGGTAATAGCCCAATGCGCCCGGCGCGCGCGACAGGAAGTAGCTGCCGCCCACGTCCGGGAACAAGCCGATGTTCACTTCCGGCATGGCCATTTTAGTCTTGTCGGTGACGATGCGAACGCGTACCGTCGGACCGGCCTGCGCCACGCCCATGCCGCCGCCCATCACCACGCCGTCCAGCAGAGCGATGTACGGCTTGGGATAGAAATGAACTAAATGATTTAGCGAATATTCCTCGGTGAAGAAATCCTCCACCAGCGCACTGCCGCCCTGGGGCGTGGCGCGCCCCGCATCGTAGAAAAAGCGGATGTCGCCGCCAGCGCAGAAAGCCTTCTCGCTGCTGCTGCGGATCACCACCGCCGCCACATTGGCGTCGTCGCGCCACGCCAGCTGCGCCTGCGTGATCGCGCGCACCATGTCGAGGGACAAGGAGTTCAATGCCTTGGGCCGGTCCAGTACGATCAGGCCGGTGCCGTTGCTAACGCTGGTGTGGATGTATTCGCTCATGCCGCCATTCTACTGCACATGCTCCAGCGGATTGGGCACATCCAGCGCGCCACCCAGACGCGGTTGCCACAGCGCCTTGCCGGCCACCGGCGCCTTGCCTTCGTGGCGGTTGTAGAACACCGTCACCTCGCGGCTGCCCACCGGCTCCTGCGCGACGCCGGTGCGCCGCGCGATGCCCGAAGGATCGGCCGATGCCGCCACCGTGAACGCCACCAGCGTATCCAGCCGCGCATCGTGCACGTCAAGGATGGAGGCCATCAGCGCCAGCGGCGTGGCCGCATACACCTGATAGTGCAGCGCCTTGCCGGCGCGTTCCATCTCGGCCGGCAAGGCGCCGTCGGGCTCCATCTGGCCGAGCGCATGGTTAAGCACCTTGCGGCCCCAATCGAGATAACGCGACTCGCCGGTCACGCCGCCGACCGCTGTCACCGCCAGGCCTTCCCAGTAGTAATGGTTGTTGCGGCCGCCCTTCTTCGCATCCGAGTGGGCGATGGTGGCGTCCGCCAGCGCCCTGAACCAGCCTTCGATCACCGCGCGCTGCGCCGGCGAGGCCTGCCGCTGCACGCGCGCGTAGCTGAGCGCCATGCCGCCCAGCGTCCACTTGCGCACGTAGTAGGCCTGCTCGCTCGACATCTTGCCCAGCATGGCCCTTTGCTCGCCCCAGTTGGCCAGCCACGACAGCGCACACGCCGCATCGCCCTGCCGGTTCGCATCGCGCGCCACATGCGACAGGAAATCCTCGATCGGCTTGGTGTTGGCGATATTCCGCGCCCGCAGCACCGGATCGATCACCGAGTGATGCGCATCCGAATAGTAGCTGTTGGCTTCGATGTCGCTGCGCGCCGGCGGCGGCACTTCGCAGGCGGCGGCGGTACCGGCGGCCAGCGCCAGCAAAAGACAAGTTAAACGTTTAACCATATGCCTCCAATAAAGGGCGCCCTCATGCGCCCTTAGTTGTTTGTGCCGGGGCCGTTATTATAGGGCGGCGGCAGCGGGTTCGTAGCTATCCGGGATATGCTTGATAGCATCGTGCCCGTGCGATTGAACTTTTGATTTGTACTTCATGACCTGACGATCAAGCTTGTCGATCAAGGTATCGATGGCGGCGTACAGGTCTTGCGACAGGCTTTCCACGTAGACGGTCTTGCCGGACATACGCAGGTTGATTTCAGCCTTCTGGCGTTTCTCTTTCTCTTTAAGGTTATCTACGGTCAGGATGACAGCAATATCAATCACTTGATCAAAGTGGCGGGTGACCCGTTCCAGCTTGTTCTGCACGTACTCGCGAATCGCTGCGGTCACTTCGAGATGATGTCCACTGATGGTGAGATTCATACACACTCCTAAAGATAAGTCGCTTCTGACGGTTAGTGCGGTGCCCATTGTTGCCGGGCGCGCAGGAACCAACACACTACAATGACTTGCGGAGACTGACTGGCGGGATTTTGAGGGCTTCGCGATACTTGGCAACAGTGCGTCGCGCAATCACCATGCCCTGTTCTCCCAGCATGTCCGCAATCTTACTGTCGGATAAAGGATTTTTCGGGTCTTCAGCTCCTGTCAATTGCACAATCAAGGCACGTATCGCCGTCGAACTTGCTTCCCCGCCAGCTTCGGTGGCGACATGGCTACCAAAGAAATATTTCAGCTCAAACATGCCGTGCGGGGTCAGCATATACTTTTGAGTTGTTACGCGAGAAATAGTGCTCTCGTGTAGTCCCAGTGTATCAGCAATTTCGCGAAGCACAAGGGGGCGCATGGCAACCGCGCCGTGCGAGAAAAAGTTCTTTTGTCTTTCTACTATCGCTTGCGCCACGCGCAGAATGGTGTCGAAACGCTGGCGCATATTCTTGATCAGCCACTTGGCTTCCTGCAGCTGCGCGCCCATCGCGGTTTCACCCTTGCCCTGCTTGAGCAGGTTGGCGTACATGGCGTTCACGCGCAGGCGCGGCATGACGTCATTGTTCAGGCTGACCTGCCAGCCGTTGCGCGATTTTTTCACGATCACATCCGGCACCACATAGTCCGACACATCGGAAGCGAACGCCGCGCCCGGATGCGGATTGCACTGGCGGATGACGGCCTGCGCTTCGCGCAAATCCTCGTCATCGCACAGCAGGGTTTTTTTCAGCTTGTTGAAGTCGCGCTGGGCAAACCAGGTCAGATGGTTTTCCACGATGGTCAGGGCCATGCGGCGCGTCACCAGCGGCACGCAGGGCAGGCGGCGGATCTGGATCGCCAGGCACTCTGCCGCATTGCGCGCGCCCACGCCCATCGGATCGAAGCTTTGCAGCAGCTTGAGCGCGGTCTGCAATTCCTCGATTTCCACTTCCAGTTCCTCCGGCAGGCGCGCGTGGATTTCCTCCAGCGACTCTTCCAGATAGCCGTTTTCATCGAGCGCGTCGATGATCAATTCCACCAGCGCGCGGTCGCGCATTTCCAGCACCGTCACGCGCATCTGTTCCATCAAATGCTCGCGCAGCGTGCAGTGATGGGCTTCCAGTTGCGGACGCGCTTCCTCGTCGTCGTTATTCTTGCTGCGGCCGGAATCGCCCCAGTCCATGTCGGCATCGGGCGTGGTGCTTTCGGTGTCGGCGGCGGGCGCGTCGTAGCTGTCGGCCTCGGCGGCGGGGGCCTCCCCCGGCGGGCCTTCGGGCGGCGCTTCGCCGGCCGGTGCCTGCTGGCTGATGGCGCCATCGGCCAGCAGGCGCAGCGAGTGGTCTAGCGGATCGTCCAGGCGTTCCAGCAGCGGGTTATCGCTCAGCAGCTGTTCCAGTTCCTGATGCAGCTCCAGCGTCGACAACTGCAGCAGCCGGATCGACTGTTGCAGTTGTGGCGTCAACGCCAGGTGCTGCGACGTGCGCAGTTGCAAAGACTGTTTCATGAAGGCTTACATACGGAAATGTTCACCCAGATAGACGCGACGCACCGACTCGTTGGCGATGATGTCGTCCGGACGGCCCGATGCCAGCACCGTCCCCTGGTTGATGATATAGGCGCGGTCGCAGATGCCCAGCGTCTCGCGCACATTGTGATCGGTAATGAGGACGCCGATACCGCGTTCCTTGAGGAAGCGCACGATGCGCTGGATCTCAATCACGGCAATCGGGTCGACCCCGGCGAAAGGTTCATCGAGCAGCACGAAACGCGGATTGGTCGCCAGTGCGCGCGCGATCTCCACCCGGCGGCGCTCGCCACCGGAGAGCGACAGCGCCTGGTTCTCGCGCAGTTTTTCGATTTGCAAATCGGCCAGCAGGGTATTGAGCCGTTCATCAATTTCAGCCTTGGATAAAGGCTTGCCGTCCACTTTCTGGATCTCCAGGACGGCGCGGATATTTTCCTCCACAGTCAGCTTGCGGAACACCGACGCTTCCTGCGGCAGGTAGGACAAGCCCATGGTGGCGCGGCGGTGGATCGGCAGCGAGGAAATATCGGTGCCGGAAATATCGATGCTGCCGGCGTCCGACGGCACCAGGCCGACGATCATGTAGAACGAGGTGGTCTTGCCGGCGCCGTTCGGCCCCAGCAGGCCGACCACTTCGCCGCATTCCACTTGCAGCGAGACGTCATGCACCACCTGGCGCTTGCCGTAGGTTTTTTGCAGGCCTTTGACGATCAGGGTGCTACCGCAGGACGACTCCATCTTATTTCCCCGGCGCTGGCTGGTTGATTGGTGCGGCCGGCGCAGGAGGTGGCGTCTGCTTGCTCGATGGCTGGATCACCATGGTGCTGCGCCCCGCGCCCGGCTTGGTCTCGCCGGAAGCGGTGTTCTTGACCGCGTAGAATTCCTTGCGGCTGTCATAGGAAATGAATTCGCCATCGACCTGGCTGGCGGGTTTGGCGCCCTCCAGCTTCTTGATCCGCGCCTTGGAGTACAGCTTCACCAGCTCGGTCTTGTTATCGTACTCGATGCGGTCGGCCTGGCCTTCCACCCACTGGTCGCCGGCGCCGTCCAGCTTCTGGCGGAAGGTGGCTTGCACGCCGGGGCCGCTGGTCAGCACCACGAACTGGTAGCCTTCCGGATCTTCCGTCACCACCGCTTTCGGCGACTTCATCAGCAGCGTGCCGCGGGTCAGCACCACGTTGCCGGTGAAAGTCTTGATCTGCTTGACGTCGTCCGACTCCAGCTGGTCAAAGGCGATCTCGGTCGGCTTGCTGGAGTCGGCCTTCTCGGCGTGCGCCACGCCGGAAGCGGCGGCCAGCAGCAGCGCCGCCGACAGGATCAGTTTGTTCATCTTCATCATTCGTTCCTTCAATGTGCCGCGCGCGGCGGCATCGTAATGGTTCCGCGCCCGCCCAGTTCGATCTGGCGGGTGGCGTTGTTGGCCTTCATGCCGGTGCCGGTGGCGGTGGAGCGGCCAGCCAGCATCTCGACGCTGGCGTCGGTTTCCATCCGCTCCTCATCCGGGTACACGGTCAGCGTACTGGTCTTGAGGCGCAGTTCCTGCGCTTGCCTGGTGGCGGGTCGCACCACGTCCACATTACCACTCAGCTTGACGCGCGTATTGCCCTGGTCGACAACCGCGGTCTGCGCGTGGATATTCATCGGCGGCTGGTCGGTCGACAGCCCGTGCACAAACGGCTTGTCGATCAGCGACGAGTCGTCCACAGGGCGATGAGTCAGCTTGTCGCCGGAAATGATGTAGGCCGGCTGTCCCTGCTTGTTCATGCGCACCAGGCTGAAGCGGTCGATGATGTAATCCGGCTCTTCGCGGAACTTGTCGACTTCCGCCTCCTGCCCGGCCTGGTTGACCACCTGCACCAGCCAGAAGCTGCCGACCGCGACAAACACCCCGGCCATCATGATCAGGGTCAGCTGCCAGCGGTGTGCTGTTCTTTTACGCATGATCGCTACCTATGTTCAAACCAGGAATTGTGCCATCACACGCTCGTAGCTGCCTTGCGCGTGCATCAACAGTTCGCACACCTCGCGCACCGCGCCCTTGCCGCCGAACGCCACGGTGGTGTGGTGGACCCGCTCCAGCACTTCCTTGCGGCCGTTCGGCACGGCCACCGCGAAACCGACGCGCGCCAGGATGGGCAAATCCACCACGTCATCGCCGATGAAGCCGACCTGCTCGGCCGTGAGGCCGGTCTTTTCCAGCAGCGCGTTGAATGGCGTCAGCTTGTCATGGCCGCCCTGATGCAGGTGGTTGATGCCCAGATCGGCCGCGCGCTTGATCACCTGCGGCGATTTGCGCGCGCTGATGATGGCGGTGTCGATGCCGGCTTCCTGAATCAGTTTGATGCCGAGGCCGTCCTGCACGTTGAAAGTTTTCAAAGCCTCGCCCTCCGCACCGTAATGCAGGCTGCCGTCGGTCAGCACGCCGTCGACGTCGAAAATCATCAGCTTGACGCGGGCGGCGCGCTCCATGTAGGTCATCGTCATCAGATCACCTTGGCGCGGGTCAGATCGTGGATGTGCAGCGCACCGACCAGCTTGCCATCGGCATCGGTCACCAGCATCTGGTTGATGCGGTACTGTTCCATGATGGCCACCGCGTCCACCGCCATTTTCTCCGGCGAGATGGTGCGCGGGTTGGCGTGCATCACATCGCCAATCACGACCTTGCTGAAATCCTGCACTTTCTCAATCATGCGGCGCAGGTCGCCGTCGGTGAACACGCCCACCGGCTTGCTGTCGGCATCGACGATGGCGGTCATGCCCATGCCCTTCTGGGTGATTTCCAGCAGCGCATCGGTCAGTCTGACCCCGGCGGTGACCTTGGGCACGGCGTCGCCGCTGCGCATCACGTCTTTCACGTGGGTCAGCAGGCGGCGGCCCAGCGCGCCGCCCGGATGCGAGCGGGCGAAATCTTCTTCCTTGAAGCCGCGCAGGTCCAGCAGCGCCACGGCCAGCGCATCGCCCAGCGCCAGCGTGACGGTGGTGGAGGTGGTCGGCGCCAGATTCATCGGGCAGGCTTCTTTCTCCACCGCCACGTTCAGGTGGACGTCGGCAATGGTGGCCAGGCTGGAGCCCGGCTTGCCGGTAATCGCGATGACCTTGCTGCCCATGCGCTTGACCACCGGCAGGATGGTCATCAGCTCCGAACTTTCGCCGGAATACGAGATTGCAATAAAGGCATCGTCGGCAGTGACCATGCCAAGGTCGCCATGCGCGGCTTCGGCCGGGTGCACGAACAGCGCCGGCGTGCCGGTCGAAGCCAGCGTGGCGGCGATCTTGCGGCCGATATGGCCCGATTTGCCGATGCCGGACACGACCACGCGCCCCTTGCAGTTCAGCAGCAGGGAAATGGCCTGCACCACGCTATCGTCATTGGCAAGGCGCGTGTTCAGGGCGATGATGGCATCTGCCTCGTTCTGCAGCGTGTCTTGGGCAAGACGCAGTGCCGTATTTGCATCAAAAGCTTTCAGCATTGTTTTTTCATGGGTTACACTCATGCCCAAGTATAGCCGAATTAAGAAAGCAAAAAACTTGCCAGTGACAACAAAATGACGTTTTCTCCGCTTGAATTAACCCTGTTGTTGCTCGGCTGTGCCGTGCTGGGCGTGGTGGCTTTCCGCATGATGCACCTGCCGCCCATGCTGGGCTACCTTGCGGTCGGCATCCTGATCGGCCCCCACGCGCTGGGCCTGGCCGAACAAAGTGAAACCACCCACGGCCTGGCCGAATTCGGCGTGGTGTTCCTGATGTTCTCCATCGGGCTGGAATTTTCCCTCCCCAAACTCAAGGCCATGAGCCGGATTGTGTTCGGGCTGGGCATGGCGCAGGTAGTGCTCACTATCGTCGCAACCATGATATTTGGCTGGACCATCGCCACCCAGCTGCCCCCTGCCCTGCACATCAGCTGGCAGGCCTCGTTTGCGCTGGGGGGCGCGCTGGCCATGTCGTCCACCGCCATTGTCTCCAAAATGCTGACCGAGCGGCTGGAACTGGAAAGCGAGCATGGCCGCAAAATCATCGGCATTCTGCTGTTCCAGGACCTGGCGGTGGTGCCGCTGCTGATCCTGATCCCCTCGCTGGGCGAGCGCCCGGACAAGCTGGTGGAAACCCTGGCCTGGGCCGGTTTGAAAGCGGTGATCGTGCTGGCGCTGCTGCTGGTGGTCGGCCACAAAATCATGCGCGGCTGGTTCACCATCGTGGTCAAGCGCCGCTCGCAGGAATTGTTCATGCTGAACCTGTTGCTGGTGACCCTGGGCGCGGCCTGGATCACCGAGCGCGCCGGCCTGTCGCTGGCCTTGGGCGCCTTCGTGGCCGGCATGCTGATTTCCGAGACCGAATACAAGCATCAGGTGGAAGAGGACATCAAACCCTTCCGCGATGTGCTGCTGGGACTGTTCTTCATCACCATCGGCATGTTGCTGAATGTAAAACTGGTGATGGCCAACTGGTGGCTGGTGCTGCTCCTGCTGTGCGCCCCGGTGCTGATGAAGTTTGCCCTGATCGCCGGCCTGGCCAAGCTGTTTGGCGCCTCGGACGGCGTCTCCATGCGTACCGGCCTGGCGCTGGCGCAGGCGGGCGAATTCGGCTTCGTGCTGCTGAACCTGGCGGCCGGGCAAAACCTGATGGATTCCTACATCGTGCAGGTGGTGCTGGCGTCGATGGTGCTGTCCATGTTGCTGGCGCCGTTCATCATCGCGCAATCGGACAAGCTGGTGATGAAGTTCTCCAGCAACGAATGGATGATGCAGTCGCTGCAACTGACCAAGATCGCCAGCCGCACCATGTCCACCAACAAGCACGTGATCGTGTGCGGCTTCGGCCGCAGCGGCCAGAGCCTGGCCACGCTGCTGACCGAGGAAAAGATCGATTATCACGCGCTGGATCTCGATCCCGAACGCGTGCAGGAAGCGCAGACCGCCGGCGCCAGCGTGTCCTACGGCGATGCGGCGCGGCGCGAAAGCCTGGTGGCGGCCGGCATCTACCGCGCCAGCGCGATTGTGATCACCTACGCCGATACGCGTTCGGCGCTGCGCGTGCTGCATCAGGTGCATGAACTGACGCCGTCGCTGCCGGTGATTGTGCGCTCACATGACGACACCGATCTGGACCGCCTCAAACAGGCTGGCGCGGCCGAGGTGGTGCCGGAGCTGATGGAAGGCAGCCTGATGCTGGCCTCGCACGCGCTGGTGATGCTGGGCGTGCCGCTGCGGCGCGTGGTGCACCGGGTGCAGGTGGCGCGCGAGGAGCGTTACGCCTCGCTGCGCGGTTATTTCCACGGCATGAGCGATGTGGAGGAAGAGGCCGATCTGGAGCGGCTGCATTCGGTTACGCTGAACGGCAGCGCATCATGCGTGGGACGCTCGCTGGGATCGCTGGATGTGAGTGCGTCTGGAGCGGAAGTGGCCAGCATCCGGCGCGGCAAGAGCGGCGTGGAGGTGACGCCGGAGACGACCTTGCAGGCCGGGGATGTGGTGGTGCTGCGCGGTGTTGCGGAGGCGGTCACTCGCGCGGAGCAGCGTTTAACACGCTAGCATGCGGCCCGTGCGCCCCCCGCAGGGGTCAGCCCATTTCGGTCGGGGTGGAAATCACGCGGTTGCGGCCGTGCTCCTTGGCGTCGTAAAGCAAACCATCGGCGCGCTCGATCAGCGCGCGGGCGATGGCTTCCGGCTCGCCTTCGGCCGTGCCAACCTCCAGGCACGCCACGCCGATCGACACCGTCACCGACAGCTGCAACGCCGGCGACAAGGTAATCATGCTGCCGGCCACACTGGCGCGGATGCGTTCCGCCACAAACGCCGCGCTTTCCAGATTCGCATCGATCAGCAGCACCACGAATTCCTCGCCGCCAAAACGCGCCAAAGCATCCGACGAACGCAACTCATTCTTGATCCGCCCAGCCACCTCGCGCAACACCTCGTCGCCGCCGCCATGGCCCACCGTATCGTTGACCCGCTTGAAATGGTCGATATCGATGTACATGAAGGAAATCGGATACTGCTGGCGGCGCGCCCGCGCAATTTCTTCCAGCAAACGGCGGTCGATGTAGCGGCGGTTGTAGACGCCGGTCAGCGAATCGGTCAGCCCGATGTACTTGAGCATCTCGTTACTGATCACGTTCTCAAGACAGATGGCAATGATAGACGCCATGTGCTCGATAAAGTCCGTGCCCAGGCTGGGGGTGAAACGGGTAGGATCGCAGCTGCCCAGATTCAGGCTGCCGATCACGCGCTTGTTGCGCAGCAGCGGCACCAGCGCCACGCTTTGCAGACCGGCCGGTGCGTTGGGAAAGGCGCCTGCGTGGCGGATGCGGTCATACATGCCCAGCACGGGCTTGGGTGTTGGCGTGTAGGCGTTGCGGCGGCCCAGGTCGAGGCCCAGCTCGTCCACCGTCTCAACGAAAATCAAATCGGGGAAATCTTCAAACACCACATCCAGTTTGAGCATGACGGTGCGGATGTCGGCATCTTCGTCGATCAGCGTCAGGGTCACGCTATCGAGTTCGGAGATGACCGGCAACACCCGGAAGATGGTGCCGACCAGTTCCGGGAAATTGCTGGCGCCGACGATCTCCAGGTCGAAGGCCTGATGGCGCGTCATGATGGAGTGATTGCGTTCGGCCTGCTCCAGCAGATAAGCCATGCGCGCGCGCAGCGCCCGGTTCTCGGCCGCCAGATCGTGTTGATCGGTCTGCGGCGGAAGTTTCCCGGTTGCGGTCTGCGTCATGATGGCCCTTTCTTGCGTATTCCCACATTACGCCAAGTTGGCCCGGTTGGGAATGCCCGGAATGCTTAAAACGCCAGTGTAACCTCGATTTCCTGGCCCACGCGTACCCGCTGGTCGGCGCCGGAGATCAGAATGCTGTTCATGCCGAAGCACAGCGCGCCTTCCAGCTCCGGCTTGGCGCGGTAGCTTTGCATGATGTCCAGCGGGTCGGGGCCGAATTCGCCGGTGGCCTGGTCGATCGATGGCATCGGGCAACGCGGGCAAGGCTTGACCGGTTTCAGCATGGCGTCGCCGATCTGGAACGATTCGGCATAGTCCTCTTCAAACGCTTCGATGCCGTCGATTACCAGGTTCGGGCGGAAACGGTTCATGGGAAGGGCCTGACGGCCAGCGGCCACCAGCTTTTGATTCAGGTCGTCCAGCGAGGCGGTGCTGGCGACCAGCATCGGATAGCCGTCGGAAAACATCGTGGTCGCTTGCACGCCCTTGGTCCAGGTGGTGCTGACGGCGCGTTCGGCGTTGGCGTGGAAGCGGGCCAGGCGGCATGGCACGCCGATGGCTTGGGTGAACCATTCGGCCGTCAGGGCGTCGCAATCGTAAGCCAGCACCGAGTCATCCCAGACCTGGGTCTGCAGCGTGGGCGCGGTGGCCGGGTCCGGCAGGCCGAGCGGGATTTCGAGACGCAGCATGCCAGGCGCCTGCACTTCCAGTGTGCTGCCCTTGATGGCGGGCTTGATCAGCGCCATGCGCGGATGCTCGCGCTGCGTCATGGCGATGCCATTGCCGTCCACCACCATCCATTCACGATCGTAGATTTGCGCGGACATCAGGCCCAGCGGCGTCAACGTGGCTTCTTCCAGCGACAGGCCGGCGCAGGATTTGATCGGGTACAGGGTGATGGCGGACAGCGTGGGCATTGTTACTCCTCGGTTGGGGCTGCGGCGGCAGCTTTGGCTTTCGGCGGACGCGGCGAACGTGCCGCGGCAGGCTTGCGGGCTGGCTTGGCCTTGGCCGGCTTGTCGGCGGCTGGCGCGGCGTCCATGCCTGGGGCGGCGGCGTCGGCAGATGCTTTCGCTGGCGCGGCAGCGGCCTTCGGCTTGCCGGCATTGGGCTTGCCCGAGCGCGACTTGCCGGCGGGACGGGCCTTCGGCGCAGCAACCTGCTCGCTCGGCGCAGCGTCGGCAGCGGTTGGAAGGTCGGCTGGCACGGTGGCCGCCGGTGCGGCGACAGGGGCCGGGGCAGTAGCGGCTTGCGGCGCTGCGGCAACATCGGCGGAAGCCTTGCCTTTTTTCGCCTGCTCTTTCAGCTTGCGTGCTGGGGGTTTGGGTCCGTTCTTTTTCCTGGCCGGCGCGGCAGCTTCGACCGGCAGTTCCACTGCTGGCTCCAGCACGACCGGTACGATGCCGGCGTCGTCGGCCGATGCGGCCGCAACTGGCGCGGCGTTGGCTGCGGCTTCCGCCGGCGTGACGTCGTACCATGCAGCTGGCGCGGACGTGGCGGCGGGCTCGCCGTCAGCCGGGGCCACGGCGGCAACGTCGTCTTCCACTTGCGGCTGTGCGGCGCGCTGTTGCTGCGTCAGGCGCTGGGCCTGACGTTCGGCAAAGCGTTCGGCGGCGGTGCGGCCGCGGTTGCGGCTGCGGCGCGATTCCTGCTGGCCGCCTTCCGCTGGAGCGGCTGCCACCACCGGCGCGCTGCCATCCGCAGCGACTGGCGCGTCGGCCGCAGGCAGCGGCTGCGGCACGCCGCTGCCACGATACACATACGCGCCCGACTTCTCATCGCGGCCAAACTCCAGATAACCGCGCGCCTTGCATTCCTCGATCAGATTGCCGAAGGTGCGGAAACCGTAGTACGACTCGCTGAAATCCGGCTTGCGGCGCTTGATCGCCTCCTTCAACACGGAGGCCCAGATCTTGCCGCTGTCGCCACGCTCCAGCACCAAAGCCTCGAACGTATTGACGGCAATCTCCACCGCCTGCGAGCGGCGCTTCTCCATCTCCTCGCGGCGTGCGCGCTCCTCTTCCGGCGTACGCTTGACCTGCGGCTTGTCGTTGCTGGCCTCGCGACGCGCACGGCGGCTCTCGCGCACCAGATCATCGTAGAAAATGAACTCATCGCAGTTGGCCACCAGCAGATCGGAGGTTGACTGCTTCACGCCCACGCCGATCACCTTCTTGGCGTTCTCGCGCAGCTTGGACACCAGCGGTGAAAAATCGGAATCGCCGGAAATAATCACAAACGTATCCACGTGCGACTTGGTGTAGCACAGGTCCAGCGCATCGACCACCATGCGGATATCAGCCGAATTCTTGCCCGACTGGCGCACATGGGGAATCTCGATCAATTCGAAGTTGGCCTCGTGCATCGAGGCTTTGAACGACTTGTAGCGATCCCAGTCGCAATAGGCTTTCTTGACCACAATGCTGCCCTTGAGCAGCAAGCGTTCCAGCACCGGCTTGATATCGAATTTATCGTAGTTAGCGTCACGCACACCGAGCGCCACGTTCTCAAAATCGCAGAACAGCGCCATGCTGACGTTTTCGTTGGAAGAAGCCATGAAGAGTATTTTCTAGAATAGGGGTAAAGCAGGCAATCCGGCGATTATACCGCGCATCACGGCAGCGCTCGCGCGTTATACTTTCTGCTGACAATAATCAACCGACGGGAACCCTTTTTGCACAAATACCTGTTCATTCACCAAAATTTCCCCGGACAGTTCAAACACCTGGCCCCGGCGCTGGCGACACAAGGCCACGAGGTGGTGGGCATCGGCATGAATCAGCCCACCCTGCCCCTGCCCGGCGTGCGTTACTTCCGCCACGACGTGGGCAACCAGCCGCATGGACCGCGTCCGCCGTCACAGCTCAAGGATTTGTTCGGCAAAGTGTTGCGCGGCGAATCGGCGGCGGCGCGGCTGGAGTGGCTCAAGGCGCAGGGTTTTGAGCCGGACGTGGTGTTTGTGCATCCCGGCTGGGGCGAAGCGTTGTTCGTGCGCGACGTCTTCCCCAAGGCACGCCTGTTGATCTACGCCGAATACTACTACCAGGGCGAAGGCGGCGATGCCTTCTTCGATCCGGAATTCTCCGAGCCGAGCGGGGCCGCCTTGCAGCGCCTGAGGCTGCGCAACACCCATTTACTGCACGCCATGTCGGTGGCCGATGGTGCGCTGTCGCCGACCACTTTCCAGCGCGACCGCCATCCTGAATGGTTCCGCGACCGCATCACCGTGATCCACGACGGCATCGACACCCAGCGCTTCCGTCCTGAGCCGAGCGCCTACGTGCAGCTGCAGGCAGCCGGTCTGACGCTACGCCCTGGCGATGAGGTGGTGGTGTTTGTGGCGCGCCAGCTGGAGCCATATCGCGGCTACCACATCTTCATGCGCGCCTTGCCGGAGCTGATGAAGCAGCGCCCCAACGCGCGCGTGGTGATTGTCGGCGGCGATGGCGTCAGCTACGGCGCAGCGCCGCCGCAGGGTAAAACATGGAAGCAGATCTTCCTCGATGAAGTGAAGCACGAGCTGGACATGAAACGCATCCATTTCGTCGGCAAGGTGCCGCACACCGTGCTGACGCAGCTGATGCAGGTGTCGGCGGTGTACACCTACCTGACCTATCCGTTCGTGCTGTCATGGTCACTGATGGAGGCCATGAGCTGCGGCTGCCTGATCGTGGCCTCGAAGACGGCGCCGGTGGAGGAAGTAATCGAGCACGGCCGCAACGGCCTGCTGGTCGACTTCTTCGACCCGCAAACGCTGGCCAGCACCGTGGCCGATGCGCTGGCACGCCGCGCCGAACTGCAACACCTGCGCGACGCCGCCCGCCAGACCATCCTCGACCGCTACGACCTGCAGCAACACTGCATGCCGGCGCTACTAAGCTTTGTTGGCGCACCCATCAGGTAGGCGCATATGTTCATGAGTTTCTCTGCATTGAACGAGCATGTTGCCAAATTATATTTGCAATAAAAAATCCGCGATAAATCGCGGATTTTCGTAGAGCCGGTAAACCTCAGACGTTAAACAGGAAATTCAAGACGTCGCCGTCTTTGACCACGTATTCCTTGCCTTCGGCGCGCATCTTGCCGGCTTCTTTCGCGCCAGCCTCGCCCTTGTACTGGATGTAGTCATCGTAGGCGATGGTTTGCGCGCGGATGAAGCCGCGTTCGAAGTCGGTGTGGATCACGCCGGCCGCTTGCGGGGCGGTGTCGCCGATGTGGATGGTCCAGGCGCGCACCTCCTTCACGCCGGCGGTGAAGTAGGTTTGCAGGCCCAGCAGCTTGTAGCCGGCGCGGATCAGGCGGTCCAGGCCTGGCTCTTCCATGCCCATGTCAGCCAGGAAGGCGGCTTTGTCGGCGTCGTCCAGGTCGGCGATTTCCGCTTCGATGGCGGCGCAGATGGCGACGATAGGCGCGTTTTGCGAGGCCGCGTAGGCGGTCAGCTGGTCCAGCAGCGGGTTGTTGGTGAAGCCGGTGTCCGACACGTTGGCCACGTACATGGCTGGCTTGGCGGTGATCAGGCACAGTGGTTTGATCAGCAACATTTCCGCCGCGTCCAGACCCAGCGCGCGCACCGGCTTGGCTTCGTTCAGCTGCGGCACCAGACGTTCCAGCAGCGCCACCAGCTTGATGGCTTCCTTGTCGCCCGAACGGGCTTTCTTGTTTTCGCGGTGGATGGCTTTTTCCACGGTGGCGAGGTCGGCCAGCGCCAGCTCGGTCTGGATCACTTCGATATCGTCCAGCGGGCTGACCTTGCCGGCCACGTGGATCACGTTTTCATCTTCGAAGCAGCGCACCACGTTGACGATGGCGTCGGTTTCGCGGATGTGCGACAGGAACTGGTTGCCCAGGCCCTCGCCCTGCGAGGCGCCCGCCACCAGGCCGGCGATGTCGACGAACTCGACGATGGCGTTGACCATGCGTTCCGGCTTGACGATCTCGGCCAGCGCGGCCATGCGCGGGTCCGGCACTTCCACCACGCCGACGTTAGGCTCGATGGTGCAGAACGGGTAGTTCTCGGCCGGGATGCCGGCCTTGGTCAGGGCGTTGAACAGGGTGGACTTGCCGACGTTAGGCAGGCCGACGATGCCGCATTGGAGACTCATGAAAAACCTTTACAGTATGGATATGCTTGCTATTTACAGCGTTCAAGGGATCCATTGTACCTTTGTTGGCCTCACACTTCAAAAAACCCGGCGCCGGGCACTTGCCGTTGCGCCGCTGCCGGCCATCCTCAGCGGACTTTTTTGGTGCTAGACTCCTTGGCCATCACGAACCTCCGGAAAAACCCCATGTCCCTTTCTCGCCTGCGTACTTCTGTTCTGGTGGCCAGCCTGATGCTGGCTGGTGCTTACACATTGCCGGTGCAGGCCAAGCCCACGGCGACAGCCGCCAGGGCCGGCCAGGCACAGCAGCAGTTGGCCAGGCTGGCGGCGGCCTTCCACACCGCGCGCTGCAAATTCGATCCGCTGCTGTTTGCCACCGCCAACGGCGACAGCCGCTACGACGACCAGCTCGGCCTGGCGATTGCGCCCAAGGTGCGCGCGGCCCAGTTCACGCTCTACCGCGGCATGCAGAAGCAGCTGATGGCGGTGAACCGCAGCCAGCTCAGCGCACACGATCAGCTGACCTACGATTTGCTGACCTACGAACTCAACAACGCGATGCAGATGGAGTCCTTCCCCGACCATCTGCTGCCGCTGAACCAGATGGACAACGTGCCCAGCACGCTGGCCAATTACGCCGGCGGCAGCGGCTCGCAGCCGCTGGAAACGGTCAAGCAATACCAGGCTTACCTGAGCCGCCTGAACCAGCTGCCGGCATGGATAGACCAGGCCATCGCCAATATGCGCGAAGGCATGCGCAAGGGTGTGGTGCAGCCGAAGGCGATCACGGTGGCGATGCTGCCGCAGTTTCAGAACCTGCGCGCGGCCTCGCCAGAGGCCAGCGTGTTCTACTCGCCGGTGACGCGTTTCCCGGCCTCGTTCTCCGACGCCGATAAAAAGAAACTCACGGCCGCCTACCTGAACACGGTGGATGGCAAGGTCGCGCCGGCCCTGAACCGTCTGGTCAGCTTCCTGGAAAATGAATATCTGCCGGCCAGCCGCAGCAGCACCGGCTGGAGCGCCCTGCCCAACGGCGCCGCCTGGTACGCGGCCCACATCAAGGACAGCACCAACCTGCCGCTGTCTGCGGAGGAAGTCCACGCGCTGGGTCTGAAAGAAGTGGCGCGCATCCAGCAGCAGATGGCGGCGCTCGGTCCCAAGCTGGGCTACGACGGTCCGCCGCAACAGCTGCAGCAATGGATGCGTGAACAGACCAAATTCAACATCTTCACCAGCGACGAGCAGGTACTGGACGCCTACCGCGCCATCTATGCGCAGGTGCAGGCCAAGCTGCCGGCGTATTTCAGCCTGGTGCCCAAGGCCAGGCTGGAGCTGCATCTGGAACCGGAACTGACGCGCGCCACCGCCTCGGACCACTACACGCCATCGGCAGCCGATGGCTCGCATCCGGGCGTGTTCTGGCCGGTGGTGAACGATCCGAAGCAGTACAGCCGGGTCGACATGGTCAGTCTGTTCCTGCACGAAGGCGTGCCGGGCCACCACCTGCACGCGGCGCTGCTGAAGGAAATCGACTTGCCCGATTTCCGCAAATTCAGCACCGAGAATCCGAACAGCGCGGCCTTTACCGAAGGCTGGGCGCTGTACTCGGAAACGCTGGGCAAGGAGATGGGCTTGTATGACGATCCAGTGGCCTATTACGGCCATCTGAATGCCGAGATGCTGCGCGCTGCCCGTCTGGTGGTGGACACCGGCATGCACGCCAAAGGCTGGACGCGCGAGCAGGCGATCAGCTATCTGATGGAAGTGCTGGGCTGGCCGGAAGGGCGCGCCCGCAACCAGATCGAGCGCTACATGGTGCTGCCGGCCCAGGCGCTGAGCTACAAGATCGGCTCGCTGAAAATCCTGGAACTGCGCGCCCGCGCGCAGCAAGCGCTGGGCGACAAGTTCAGCTACCAGAAATTCCACGAAGTGGTGATCGGCGACGGCACCCTGCCGCTGCCCATCCTGGAACAGCGCGTGGACCGCTGGATCGCCACCTCGAAATAAACTCCGGGGTCAGGTCCAACATTTCTACATGGGCTCGTGTAGAAATGACGGACCTGACCCCGGATTTACTTCGGAGTCGCCATCACGTTCATGACCGCCAGCGTCATCGCCTGGGCGGCGGTCTTGATCGACGGTTCCGGCACCGGAGCGTAGTAGGGCGAGTGGTTGAAGGCGATCGGCTTGCCGCCCTTCTCCGCTTCCGCAATGGCTTTCGGGTCGTACACGCCGGTGAAGAAGAACATACCCGGCACGCCCTGGTTCACAAACTGCGAGAAGTCTTCGCTGGCGGTCATGGCCGGCATGCGCGCGACATTGGCGTCGCCGAAGGCTTTTTTCAGCACGCCTTCGGTGCGCGTGACCAGCGCGTCGTTGTTGTCGATGGCGGCGCCGCCGGGAATCAGGTCGACGTCCGGCGCCGGCGCGTCGGCCATGGCGGCCGAGGCGTTGGCGACGCGGCGCACGCCGGCCAGGAGTTTCTCGCGCACCGCCGGGCTGTAGCTGCGGATGGTGCCGCGCACTTTCACCGTGTCCGGAATGATGTTGCCCACCGTGCCGCCGTTGATGGCGCCGATGGTCACCACGCCGAATTCCTTCGGATCTTTTTCGCGGCTGATGACGGTCTGCACATCCACCACGAAGCGCGCAGCGATGGCGATCGGGTCGAGCGCCTTGTCCGGCGCCGAGCCGTGGCCGCCACGGCCTTTGAAGGTGATTTCAATCGCGTCGGAGTTGGACGACACCGCGCCGCTGTTGTAGCCGATGGTGCCATAGGCCAGCGGCCACGAGTGCAGCGCGAAGGCGTAGTCCGGCTTGCCGAAGCGCCTGAACAGGCCGTCATCCAGCATGGCTTTGGCGCCCGACACGGTTTCCTCGGCCGGCTGGCCAATGAACATCAGGGTGCCCTTCCATTGCGATTTCAGCGTCACCAGCGTGCGCGCCGCGCCCAGCCAGGCCGTCATGTGGACGTCGTGGCCACAGCTGTGGGCGGCCGGAACTTTGCTCGCATAGGGCAGGCCGGTTTTTTCTTCCATCGGCAGCGCATCCATTTCGGTGCGCACCAGCACCAGCGGACCGGGGCCGTTTTTGTAGATGGCCACCACGCCGGTCTTGCCGACTTTTTCCGTGACGTCGAAACCGATCTTGCGCATCTCGGCGGCCAGCCTGGCGGCAGTGCGCTCTTCCTGGAAGGCGATTTCCGGATGCGCGTGCAAATCCTTGTAAATCGCATCCAGTTGCGGGTAGATGCCGTTGATGACGCTGCCCGCGTCCTGCGCGTGGGCGGTGGCGGCGGCCAGCAATGCGATGATCGGTAAGAGTTTCATGGCGTCCTTTCAGTCTGTGTGCAACTTCATGGTGGCGGCGGGGAATTCGCCTTTGACGATTTGCGGCATGACGAGCAGCGATTTCTCGATGGCGCGTTCGATCAGTTCCTGGTCTTCGCGGCGCGGACGGTGCAGCACGAAGTCGGCCACCTGCTGCGCCAGGTTCAGCGAGCGCGGATGGCCGATGCCGAGGCGCAGACGCCAGTAGTCTTGCGTGCCGAGCGCGGCGGTGATGTCTTTCAGGCCGTTGTGGCCGCCGGCCGAGCCGCCTTTTTTCAGGCGGGCGATGCCGGGCATCAGGTCCAGCTCGTCGTGCACCACCAGCACTTCGTCGGCGTTGATCTTGAAGAAGCGGCACAGCGCGCCCACCGACTGGCCGGAGCGGTTCATATAGGTCAGCGGTTCCAGCAGGTACACCTCTTGCCCGGCGATATTCGCCTTGGCGGCCATGGCGTTGTACTTGCTGTCGCGCTGCAGGCGCGCGCCGCTGTCGTTGGCGAGGTTGTCCACCAGCCAGAAGCCGGCGTTGTGGCGGGTTTGTTCGTATTCAGGGCCGGGATTGCCGAGGCCAACGATAAGACGGATAGGCATGTGAATCTTTAAGCAAATAAATACGATTATGACGAAAAAAAACCCGCCAGAGGCGGGTTTCTTCGGAAGCGCTAAGAATTACTTCTTGGCTTCTTCGGTAGCTGCGGCTTCTGCAGCAACGTGGCCAGCTGGTACCGATGCGGTAGCGATGGTCAGGTTGTTGCCGTGGGTGACAGCGGTCACGCCTTTTGGCAGGGTCAGGTCAGCAACGTGAACCGAGTGGCCTACGTCCACGTTGGTCAGGTCAACGGTGATGAATTCTGGCAGGTCGGCTGGCAGGCATTCGATGTCCAGTTCGTTGGCAACGTGGCTGATGGTCGCGCCGTGCAGTTTCACTGCTGGCGAGATGTCGGCGTTAGCGAAGTGCAGAGCCACTTTCATGTGGATCTTTTTCGAAGCGTCAACGCGCTGGAAGTCAGCGTGCAGAACCAGTTGTTTGTATGCGTGCATCTGGAAGTCGCGCAGCAGCACTTTTTCTGCTTTGCCATCGATTTCCAGGTCCAGGATCGACGAGTGGAACGCTTCTTTTTTCAGCGCGTGGTACAGGGCGTTGTGGTCCAGGGCGATGGTCACCGGTGCTTCGGTACCGCCGTAGATGATGCCAGGGGTTTGGCCCGAATTGCGCAGGCGGCGGCTCGCTCCGGAACCTTGCAATTCGCGTTTGAATGCGACTACTTTCATGTGAAACTCCAATAAATAACGAGACTTGCGTCCCGTGTTATGAAGCGCCCCGCGACCAGGCGCGCTTCGGGAAAAACGGCGCGCCCGGCAAAATCACCGGGCGCGCCGCCTGAAAAACTGATGTGCCGCCGACTGCTTAGTCGACGAACAGGGAGATCACGGAATCGCCCTTGATGATGCGTTTGAAGGTCTCTGCCAGCAGCGGTGCGCAGGTCAGCTGACGGATCTTGGCGCAGTTCCTGGCGGCTTCCGACAGCGGAATGGTGTCGGTCACGACCAGCTCGTCCAGCGAGGAGCTGTTGATGCGGTCGATTGCAGGACCGGACAGCACCGCGTGGGTGCAATACGCCACCACTTTCTTGGCGCCGCGCTCTTTCAGCACTTCAGCGGCCTTGACCAGGGTGCCCGCGGTGTCGACCATGTCGTCCATGATCACGCAGTTGCGGCCCTCGACGTCGCCGATGATGTTCATCACTTCGGACACGTTGGCTTTTGGACGGCGCTTGTCGATGATGGCCAGGTCGCAGCCCAGGCGTTTTGCCAGGGCGCGGGCGCGCACCACACCGCCGACGTCCGGCGAGACCACCAGCAGGTCTTCGTTGTGCTTCTTCTGCAGGTCGCCCAGCAGAATTGGCGAAGCGTAAATATTGTCAACCGGGATATCGAAGAAGCCCTGGATCTGGTCTGCGTGCAGATCCATGATCAGGACGCGCTCGACGCCGGCTTCTTCCAGCATGTTGGCCACGACTTTGGCCGAGATCGCAACGCGCGCCGAACGTGGGCGGCGGTCTTGACGGGCGTAACCGAAGTAAGGAATCGCAGCGGTGATACGGCCGGCCGACGCGCGTTTCAGTGCATCCACCATCAGGATCAGTTCCATCAGGTTGTCGTTGGTTGGCGCGCAGGTCGACTGCAGCACGAACACGTCTTTACCGCGGACGTTTTCGTTGATTTCAACCATGACTTCGCCGTCCGAGAATTTCGAAACGTTCGCTTTGCCGAGGGGGATGCCGAGATTTTTTGCGACTCCCTCTGCCAACGCAGGATTAGCGTTGCCGGTAAAAACCATCAGGTTTTCGTAAGCCATTGGGATTCCAGAGAAGTTGTAGAAGATTCTTGAAGAAGCTCGCGCATGCCGCGCGGTGCTGAACTAACCAAATGGAATGAGGCGCATCGTGCGCCTCACTTTGCTTTATCTGGCCGGAGACGCACGCCTCGACGGACCCAGATACAAACGAATGGCAGGGGAACAAGGATTCGAACCTTGGTATGCCGGAATCAAAATCCGGTGCCTTAACCAGCTTGGCGATTCCCCTACGCAACTGACTGCTTGTCGCTACAGGCCGATATTATACAGCCTTTTTCACGCTTCGCAAAATCTTTTTTGCCGCTTCACAACTTCGTGGCGAATATCGGATGCCGTTGCAGCGCTCTGGCCTTCCAGGCTCTCCACTTCGCCGGCACTTTTGCAAGTACCGCGTCGGCGTCCGCCTCGGTTGCTACCGCGCTGAACACACATGCACCGGAGCCAGTCATCCTGGCGTCGCCGTAAGCACCCAGCCATTCTACCGCTTCTGCTACCTGCGGGAATAACTTCGTTGCCACCTGTTGCAAGTCGTTCTTTCCAAACCCCGCTGTTCCGGAGTGGCTGGAAAAGTCCGCTATATTAACGACCGGCGTGTTTCTTGTCAAATGTTCCGAACCAAAAATCGCAGCTGTTGACACCATGACACCGGGTTCGATGACGACATACCAACAATCCGGCGCCCGCACCGGCTGCAGCGCCTCGCCCACGCCTTCGGCAAACGCGGTCTCGCCAAAGATGAAGAACGGGATGTCGGCGCCCAGCGGCAGGCCGAGATCCATCAATTCCTGCTTGTTCAGGCCGGCGTTCCACAGCCGGTTCAGGGCCATCAGCGTGGTGGCCGCGTCGGACGAGCCGCCGCCGACGCCGCCGCCCATGGGCAACACTTTGTCGATGGCGATATCGACGCCGCGCGGCAAGGCGCCCGTGCGGCGCAGCACTTCCGCCTGCAGCAGTTTCGCGGCGCGGATGATCAGGTCGCTCTCCTCCGGCACGCCGGGCAGGTCAGTCACCCGGCGCAGGGCCGTGTCGTCGCGCAGGGTGAAGTGCAGCGTGTCGCCGTGGTCGATCAGCTGGAACACGGTTTGCAGCAGGTGGTAGCCGTCCGCACGGCGTCCATTCACGTGCAGGAAGAGGTTGAGCTTGGCCGGAGCCGGGCAGTTTTTCAGTTCGGTCATGCCGGCATTTTACTGTGCGGGCGGATCGATGACGATGCGGATCGCCATATCGTCCACCGCCTGCCCCAGCGCGATGCGGGTGACATCGATGCGCTTGGGTTGCGGCACGGCCGCGCTTTCATCTTGCCAACTCATATACTCCAGCTTCCAGCCGTCGCGCGTGATGACGTTGTCGTTGGCCGGCGTGGCGACGAAGCGCTTGCCGTCGCTGTCGATGGCATAGCCCTGCAGCCAGTCGCGCAGGCCGGACACCGGCAAGGTCCAGCCCAGGGTTTGCCGGGTCAGCGCATCGAGGTCCGGCGCGCTGCGCGGCGCCTTGCCGCTTTCCTTCAAGGTGGCCGAGGTCGGCGTAACGTTGATCACGGCCACGGTCTGGCCGGTCGGCGAGATCAGGCTGACGTCGGTGTTGGCCTTGCTCTGCTGCCAGGTGAATTTTCCGTTCAGCGATTCCTTCTTGCCGTCGCGGCTGTAGTTGATGGCGATGCGGCCGGCCAGCTCCACGTTATCGCGGTACGGCGCCACGGCGGCGTTGGAACGCGGCGCCGATGGCGTGCTGGCGCAGCCGGCCAGCGCAACGGTCACGGCCAGGGAAATCAGGAGTGGTCGTATCATTTAAATGCTTTGGTTGAGACGCGCCAGCGTGCTTTTCAGCGCGTCGTTTTTCGGGTCCTTGGCCTGCGCTTCCTTCCACATCTTGTGCGCGCCGTCGAGGTCGCCCTTGGCAAACAGCACCTCGCCCAGATGCACGGCGATTTCCGGATCGTTGCGCAGGGCATAGGCGCGGCGCAGGAAATTCTCCGCCTCGGCCAGATTGCCCATGCGGAACTGCACCCAGCCCATGCTGTCCATGATGAACGGGTCGCCCGGGGCCATTTTCAGGGCCTTGTCGATCAGGCTCAGCGCTTCAGGCAGGCGCTCGTTGCGCTCGGCCAGCGAGTAGCCCAGCGCGTTGTAAGCGTGCTGGTTGTCCGGCGCGGCGATCATCACCTGGCGCAGGACTTTCTCCATCAGCTCGACATGGCCGAGTTTTTCCGCCACCAGCGCAAAGTCGTACAGCAGGTCTGGATTATCCGGATAACGCTTGACGGCGTTTTCCAGCACCACGAAAGCGGCCCGATGGTCGCCGGCGTCGCGCAGCAATTGCGCATCGGTCTGGAACACCTGCGCCTGGTCGGCCGGATCGGATGGCTTCAATTCAGCCAATTGCCGGCGCGCCAGGTCGACATTGCCTTTGCGGGCCTGCAGCACAGCCATTTTTAAGCGCGAGGCGAGGTAGACTTTTTCGTCGCTGCCGTCGACCTTTTCCAGCCAGTTGTAGGCCGCGTCCAGATCGCCGCGCTGTTCGGCGATTTGCGACAGGATCAACAACGCCTTGGAGGGATCGCGCTCATCGTTCGGATGTTCCTCCAGCGCGGAAACGAAACGGGTGAAGTATTTTTCCGCCTCCGCCAGATCGTTGACCTGCATGCCCAGCACGCCCAGCGCGTACAGGGTGGCGATGTTGTCCGGCTGGTCTTTCAGCAGGGTGAGGAATTGTTTGCGGGCTTCGTCGAACTGCTTGTTCTCCACCAGAATGCGGGCATAGGCGGCACGCACTTCGCGCGCGTTCGGGTATTTTTCCAGGAAGCCGGTCAGCAGCTTCATGGCCGCGTCGACATCGCCCGCCACCTGCGCCGTGGTCAGGATGGCCAGTTCGGAATCCGGCTTGATGGCCAGCGCCTTGCCGGCTTCCGCGCGCGCGCGCGCCACGTCGTTCAGGGCAAACGCGCCCTGCGCCAGGATCAGGTGCGCTTCCAGCATGCCATCGTACGGCATCAGCACGCGCTCTTCCAGCTTGAAGGCGGCTTGCTTGTCCTTGGCGCGCAGCAGGTATTGCTGCATCTGGAACATGGCCAGCGGACGCGCTTCAGGCCTGGCGTTTTTCAGGCGCTGCTCGAACACGGTCTCGGCCTCGTCAAGGCTGTCGGCCACCACGGCAAAACCGAGGAAGTATTGGGTCGCCTCGTCCGAATCGGGCGCCAGCTGGCGCCACAGGCGGATGGCCGACAAGGCCTCCCCGCCCTGCTTGGCGGTCAGCGCCATTTCCGTGGCGCGGCGCGCCAGGCGCGGGTCGCGGGTTTGCTGCGCCAGCGCCATCATGGTGATGTACGGACCTTGCCACTGGCCCTGTTTGAATTCCAGTTCCGCCTTGGTGATGCGATACAGCAGGTCGCCCGTCAGTTCATTGTTCGGCAAGGCTTCCGCGGCCGGCGCTTCGGCAACGGCAGCAGCGGCCGCCTCGGCATCGGCCGATGCGGCCGGGGCGGACGGTGGCGCCGCCGCAGCGGGCTCGGCCGGCTTCTGCGGCGCCACGGCGCACGCGGACATCAAGGCAGAGAGGGTTACAATGGCGAAAGCGTTTTTCAAGAGAAATCCTGGCAAGTCAGCATAGTCAGTCAGATTTTACGCCGTTCGCATCGCGCGCGGAGTTTGACTAGTGTAACCAAATATTCCGTTAGAGCCACATCGATGCCAGAATTACCAGAAGTAGAAGTCACCCGGCGCGGTGTAGCGCCCCATATCGAAGGCCGCATCGTGCGCGAAGTGGTGCTGCGGCGCGAAGGCTTGCGCTGGCCTTTCCCGCCCGATCTGCCGCAGCTGCTGGCCGGCCGCCAGGTCCTGCGCACCGGCCGCCGCGGCAAATATTTGCTGGTCCATTTCGACCATGGCACGCTGATCATTCACCTTGGCATGTCCGGCCATTTGCGGGTGCTGGCGCCCGGCATCGCGGCGGAAAAGCACGATCACTTCGATCTGGAGGTGGAAGGCACGGACGGCCGCCAGGTGCTGCGCATGAAAGACCCGCGCCGCTTCGGCGCCGTGCTGTGGCATGACGCCGCCGATGGCGAGCTGGAACACCATGTGCTGCTGCGCGAGCTGGGCGTCGAGCCGCTGGAACCGGGTTTCAGCGGCAAATTGCTGTACGATCAGACTCGTCAGCGCAGCGCGCCGGTCAAGCAGGTGCTGATGGCGGGCGATATCGTGGTCGGCGTGGGCAATATCTACGCCTCGGAGAGCTTGTTCCGGGCCGGGATCAATCCCAAGCTGCCGGCGCGGCGCATCAGCCTGGCCCGCTACGAGAAGCTGGCGCAGGCGGTGCGCGAGGTACTGGCCGAGGCCATTGTGCAGGGCGGCAGCACGCTGCGCGATTTTATTGCGGTGAATGGACAGTCGGGCTATTTCCAGCAGACCTATTTCGTCTATGATCGAGCTGGCGTGCCCTGCCGCGTGTGCGCGGCGCCGATACGCCAGATCAAGCAGGGACAGCGCTCCACGTTCTATTGTGTGAATTGCCAAAAATAAGGGCAGGCAGATGATGGTCAGGGACTTCGAACAGTACAGCGCATGGCGGCAAGGCGTCGTCACCGCGCTGAAAAACTACCAGGCGTGGGTGGCCGGCGCAGCCCTGACCGATGCCGCCACCGAGCAGCGCATCGTGCGCAATCTGGCGCGGCTGGAGGATGACAAACTGTCGGTGGCTTTCGTGGCCGAGTTCTCGCGCGGGAAGTCGGAGCTGATCAACGCGATTTTCTTTGCCGAGTATGGCCAGCGCATTCTGCCGTCGGCGGCCGGCCGCACCACCATGTGCCCGACCGAGCTGCTGTGGGATGGCAGCATGGCGCCGTCGATCCGCCTGCTGCCGATCGAAACGCGCGCCGAAAACCTGTCCACCGGCGATTACCGCGAGCAGCCGGCCGCGTGGACTGTGATGCCATTGAATCTCGATGCCGGCGCCGACATGCACGAGGCGTTCAAGCAGGTCAGCAAGACGCGCCATGTGACGGTGGAGGAAGCCAAGCGCTACGGCCTGTACGACGAGGACGATCCCGACATGCCGGTCACGCTGGACGAGAACGGGCTGGTGGAGATTTCCTACTGGCGCCATGCCATCATCAATTTCCCGCATCCGCTGCTCAAGCAGGGCCTGGTGATCCTCGACACGCCGGGCCTGAACGCGATCGGCACCGAGCCCGAGCTGACGCTGAACCTGATTCCGAATGCGCATGCGGTGCTGTTCATCCTGGCCGCCGACACCGGCGTGACCAAGAGCGATATCGAAGTCTGGCGCAACCACATCGGCGCCGGCGCGGGGCGGCTGGTGGTGCTGAACAAGATCGACAGCATGTGGGACGAGTTACGCAGCGAGGACGACATCAACGCCGAGATCGAACGCCAGCAGGCCAATGTGGCGCATGTGCTGTCGCTTGAGCCGGGCCAGGTGTTTCCGGTGTCGGCGCAGAAGGCGCTGGTGGCCAAGATCAATCGCGACGTCGAACTGCAGGCGCGCAGCCGCCTGCACGCGCTGGAAGGCGCGCTGTTTAACGAACTGATCCCGGCCAAGAAGGAAATCGTGCGCAAGCAGCTGAGCGATGAATTGCAGGCGTTGAACACGGCGCAGCTGGGCATGCTGAACGGACGCATCCGCGGCATTGTCGAGCAATTGCAGGAGTTGAAGAGCTTGCGCGGCAAGAACCAGAGCGTGGTGGCGCACATGATGCGCCGCATCGATGTCGAGAAAAAGGAATTCGACGCCAGCCTGTTCAAGCTGCAGGCGACGCGCGCGGTGTTCACGCGCCTGTCGACCGAGCTGTACACCTGCATGGGCATGGACATCGTGCGCGACGATATCGAACTGGTGCGCGAGGAGATGCAGCGCAGCCGCTTCTTCACCGGCGTGCGCGAGGCGGTGCGCAGCTACTTCGAACGCACCCGCGCCAATCTCGATGCGGCCGAACGCAAGACCATTGAAATCACGGAGATGATGGGCGTGATGTATCGCCGTTTCTCCAGCGAGCATGGTTTGACGCTGGCCTTGCCGATGCCGTTCTCGCTGGCACCGTACCGCGAGGAGATCGCCAGCATCGAGGCGATTTACGCCAAGACCTTCGGCACCGCCACGCTGCTGACCACCAGCCGCGTGACCTTGATGGAGCGCTTCTTCGATACCATCGCCTCCCGCGTGCGCGGCTGCTTCAAGGCAGCCAACAACGATGCCGAGGCGTGGCTCAAGGTCATCATGGCGCCGCTGGAAGCGCAGATCCGCCAGCACAAGGATCAGTTGAAACACCGCCTGGCGTCGATCCAGCGCATCCACGATGCGACCGACAGCCTGGAACAGAAGATCGATGCGTTTGAACGCAGCCAGCAGGAGCTGGAAGCGCAGAAGGCGCGCTTGAATGAATTGGCCGGCGCCATCAGCATCGCCATCAACGCGGAATTCGTGGCGCTGGACGCCGCCGCTTAAGTACAGGAAAAGAATGAAAGTTGTAGCAGTAGAGAATTTTGTCGATCCCGGTTTTTCGGCCGATCTGATCGGCTGGCAAAAAGTCCATGGCCGTCACACGCTGCCGTGGCAAAACACCCGCGATGCGTATCTGGTGTGGCTGTCCGAGATCATGCTGCAGCAGACGCAGGTGTCGGCGGTGCTGGGGTATTACGCCCGCTTCCTCGAACGCTTTCCTACGCTGCGCGACCTTGCCGCCGCACCGGTGGAGGATGTGATGGCGCAATGGAGCGGCCTGGGCTACTACACGCGGGCGCGCAATCTGCACAAGTGCGCACAGCGGGTGGTGGCGGAATACGATGGCGTGTTTCCTTCCGATCCGCTGTTGCTGGCGGAGCTGCCGGGCATCGGCCGTTCGACAGCGGCGGCGATTGCGGCGTTCTCCAGCGGCCGGCGCGCGGCCATCATGGACGGCAATGTCAAACGCGTGTTTGCGCGGGTGTTTGGCATCGATACCTATCCGGGCGAGAAGAAGACCGAGGAAGCCATGTGGCGGCGCGCCGAGGCTTTGCTGCCCGAGGAAGGGATTGAGTCCTACACGCAGGGTTTGATGGACATGGGCGCGACCCTGTGCACGCGTTCCAGCCCCTCGTGCGAGCGTTGCCCGATGCAGGCGCGCTGCGTGGCCTTCAACACCGGCCGGACCAAGGATCTGCCGGTGCGCAAGCCGAAGAAGGCGACGCCGGAGAAACATACCGTCATGCTGGCGATTACGGACGGCGGGCAGGTGCTGCTGGAACAGCGCCCGCCAAGCGGGATATGGGGCGGTTTGCTGTCGCTGCCGGAGCTGGAGGGCCATGTCGCGGCCGAGGATGACGAGGTGGCGGAGGCCGGTCACGATGCGCTGCTGCGCGCGGTGGGCAAGTTTGGCGAGATGGAGTCGTATGAGCGCCTGTCGACGGTGACGCATGTGTTCACACACTACAAGCTGCACATAGCGCCCTACCGCATCACGCTGTCGCGGCGCCTGGCGCTGGCCGCCGAGTCCGGCCACGTCTGGCTGGACGCCGCCACCATCGGCGCTGCCGCCCTGCCCGCGCCGGTGAAGAAGCTGCTGCTGGAACTGCTAGGCGACAGCAACGCCGCCCAGCGGCGCATGTTTTAAAGGTATTTCATCGCCGCGACCGCCAGTGCCACGATGCTGATCTGCACGCCGAACGTCCACTTCAGCATCGTCGCTATCGCATGGCCCAGTTTGGCATCAAGCTCCTCGCGCAACTGGTCGAACTTGCCGTTAATCTCGGTGCGCAACTGCTCTAACTTGCCATCAAACTCAGTGCGCAATTGATCGATCCTGACGTTGAATTCGGCTCGCAGTTGATCAATCTTGCCATTGAGTTCAGTACGCAGCAGATCGATCTTGCCGTCCAGCTCGGCATGGACAAGGTCGATCTTGGCGTCAAGCTCGGTATGGACGAGATCGATCTTGGCGTCCGCTTTGGCAAAGCCGACATCGGTCTTGGCAAAGCCGACATCCGTCTTGCCAAAGCCTGCGCCGACATCCTCGCGCAGCGCGGCAAACTCATCCTTGCGGACATAGGTGGACTTGATGACGGCAACCTCCGTCTCCAATGTGCAGACCCGTTCAACGATTTGCGGTTCCATGATCGCCTCCTGTCACTCATCATCCGCCGCGCACCGGAGTGGGTCAAGCTGAGCAATGACGACCAGGCTTGAGGCAGATCAAAGCTCGTCGAGCGAGAACAGGCGGCGGTGTTCGCGGATGGCGTAGCGGTCGGTCATGCCGGCGATGTAGTCGGCGATCTTGCGCGCGACCTTATGCACGTCGCCCGACTTGTCCTGATAATCCGGCGGCAGTAAAGCAGGCTCGGCCATGAAGGCTTCGAACAATTCACGTACGATGCGGCTGGCTTTCACCCGCATGCGGCCCACCTTGTAGTGACGGTACAGATTGGCGTACAGGAAGCGCTTCAGCTCGGTCGCATCCTTGCGCATGCCGTCCGAGAAACGGATCAGCGGCGCCGCCGCGCGCACGTCATCGATGTGCTTGGGCGCCACCTCGGCAATGCGCTCGCTCGATGTCGCGATCAAGTCATCGGCCAGCGCCGTGATCAGGCGGCGCAAGGTTTCGTAAATCGCGCGCCGGCCGGACAGGCCGGGGAAAGCCTGCTGCACATCGCGCCACAGGCGGGCAAAGAAATCCACCTGTTCCAGCTGTTCGATGGTGATCAGGCCGGAACGCAGCCCGTCGTCGATATCGTGGCTGTTGTAAGCGATCTCATCGGCCAGATTGGTCAGCTGCGCTTCCAGCGACGGCTGGGTGCGGTCGATGAAGCGCTGCGCCACCGGCCCCAGCAGCTTGGCATTGTTCAGCGAGCAGTGCTTGAGGATGCCCTCGCGCGTTTCAAACATCAGGTTGAGGCCGTTCCAGGCGCCGTAGTGCTCTTCCAGCTCGTCGACCACGCGCAGGCTTTGCAGGTTGTGCTCGAAGCCGCCATAGTCCTTCATGCACTCGTTGAGCACGTCCTGCCCGACGTGGCCGAACGGCGTGTGGCCCAGATCGTGCGCCAGCGAAATCGCCTCCACCAGATCCTCGTTCAGGCGCAGATTGCGCGCCAGCGAGCGGCCGATCTGCGCCACCTCCAGGCTGTGCGTCAGCCGGGTGCGGAACAGATCGCCTTCGTGATTGAGGAATACCTGGGTCTTGTACTCCAGCCGGCGGAAGGCCGAGGAGTGGATGATGCGGTCGCGGTCGCGCTGAAACTGGCTGCGGGAGGCATGCGCCGTTTCCGGATAGCGCCGTCCCACGCCCCCCTCCGAATGGGCGGCGTATGGGGCGAGGAATTCTTCCGGCAGCATAAGCCCTTACACGCAGGCCGCCAGCGTCGCCAGCAGCAACTCTTGCGGCGCGTTGGTGATCTTCGGCGAACCCAACGGATTCATCAGGATGAACTTGATGGCGCCGCCCTCGTTCTTCTTGTCGACCTCCATCGCCTCCAGCCACTTGTCCACGCCCAGATCCGGCGCCTTGACCGGCAGGCCGGCGGCCGCCACCAGCTTGCGCACGCGCTCCACGGTGGCCGCGTCGATCAGGCCCATGCGCTGCGACAGATCGGCCGCCATCACCATGCCGCAACCGACCGCCTCGCCGTGCAGCCAGGCGCCGTAGCCCATGCCGGCCTCGATGGCGTGGCCGAAGGTGTGGCCGAAGTTGAGGATGGCGCGCAGGCCGCCCTCGCGCTCGTCCTGGCGCACCACGTCGGCCTTGATTTCGCAGGAACGCGCAATGGCGTAGGCCAGCGCGCCCTTGTCGCGCGCCATCAGTTTTTCGATATTCGCTTCGATCCACTCGAAGAACGGCAGGTCGATCACGGCGCCGTACTTGATCACTTCCGCCAGGCCGGCCGACAGCTCGCGCGGCGGCAGGGTTTCCAGCGTGGAGGTATCGGCGATCACCGCGCGCGGCTGGTAGAAGGCGCCGATCATGTTCTTGCCCAGCGGATGATTGATGCCGGTCTTGCCGCCCACCGACGAATCGACCTGCGACAGCAAGGTGGTCGGCACCTGGATGAAATCCACGCCGCGCATATAGCTGGCGGCGGCAAAGCCGGTCAGGTCGCCGATCACGCCGCCGCCCAGGGCGATCAGCGTGGTCTTGCGGTCGGCCTTGGTTTCGAGCAGCTTGTCGAAGATGGTCATCAGGCTGGACCAGTTCTTGTGCTCCTCGCCATCCGGCAGGATGACGGTGGTTACTTGCTTGCCGGCATTGCGCAGGCCGGTTTCGATGCGTTCCAGGTACAGCGGCGCCACGGTGCTGTTGCTGACGATGGCGACCTTGCTGCCGGTCACGTAACGCGCCAGCAGCGCGCCGTCGTTCAGCAAGTCCGGGCCGATGGAAATCGGGTAGCTGCGCTCGCCCAGGTCTACGTTTAACAGGATGTTGGATTGTTCGTTCATCGATGGTTCGGCGTGAGTGACGCAGTTGGGCGCGGCTTCGCAAGCCATGGTGTCCAACTGGGTCAGGATGGTCTGAACCATCGATTGTACGTTAGGACGGCCGGTATCGATGATCAAATCGGCAATTTCCATGTACAGGGGATCGCGCACCTCCATCAGCTCTTCCAGCTTCTTGCGCGGATCGGCGGTTTGCAGCAGCGGGCGGTTCTTGTCGTGCGCGGTGCGCTGCAGGATGCTGTTGACGCTGGCACGCAGGTAAATCACGGTGCCGCGCGCCTTGAGAAAGGCGCGGTTGTCGGCATTGAGGATGGCGCCGCCGCCGGTGGCCAGCACCAGCCCGCTCTGCCCGGTCAGCTCGCGGATAACGTCGGCCTCGCGCCGGCGGAAGCTCGCCTCGCCCTCGATTTCAAAGATCCAAGGGATCGAGGCGCCGGTACGCGCCTCGATCTCGTGGTCGGAATCCACAAACTTCAGCCCCAGCTTGCGCGCCAGGATGCGGCCGATGGTGGTTTTTCCCGCCCCCATCAGGCCGACTAGAAACACATTCTGCATTCAACATCCAAGTTTTATAGTGTGTTACTGCACTGCGTCGATACCCCATACAGACTGTTGCGCCCCGGCGGGCTGACAGTCTGGGTACTGTAATCGCTGCCTAATCCCATCAAGTGTACCAGAGAGGTGTAGCTGGACTCCGAGCCGCTGGCCTGGCCGCGTATCGTCAGGTACACATCCAGCCAGTAAACCCGGTCTTTCGGGTAGACCAGCGAGACCATGGCGCGGCCGGTGGCGTCGGTGGTCACGCTTGGCGTCACCGTGACGGGAATGCCCGGATCGAGCACACCGTTGCCGTTGAAGTCCTCGCCCGGATCGAGGATGCCGTTGCTGTTGACGTCCTCGTTGTTGCACGGGATGCGCACCACCGGCTCCCACGGGCCGGTCGGCAGCGTATAGGCCAGGTAGCCCTTGTAGTACTGCGCCGACAGCACCGAGGCGGTCAGCTTGATGCCCGGCACGGCATTGCCGGCGGCGTCGGTGACGATCACCACATAATCCATCTGGTAAGACGCGCTGTTCGGCACGCCGACCGTGTTGCCGGTGCCGGCGCTGATGAACAGCGACTTGGCCGCCACCGTCAGGCTGGCGATGGCCGAAGGGCTGGAACCGCCGATCAGCTTGGCCTGGATCTGCACGCCGTTCAGCGCGGTCGCGGCGGTGCCGGCGATAAAGCTGGTGGTGGCCACGCCGTCCGAGCCGGTGGTGACCACGGCCGGCTGGGTCAGGGTGCCGCCGCTCGGGTCGCTGACGATGGAGAAGGCCACGGTGGCGTTCTTGACCAGGTTGTTCTGCGGCGTGCCGTCCCGCACGATGGCGCGCAGCGTGGCTTGCTGGCTGGTGCTGCCGGCAGTGTTGACGCCCACCACCGCCGGATCGGCCTGCACGGTGATGGTGGTCAGGTTGGTCACCGGCGCGACGAATTCCAGATCGGTCTGGGTGGTCTGGCCGCCAGCGTTGGCGGTCAGCGTGGCCACGCCCGGGCTGGTGGCATTGACGTAGGCGGTGGCGGCACCGCCCGACAACGGCAGGGCCCCGCCCAGCACCGTGGTGCAGGAGGCATTGCTGTAGACCGTGCCGCGCGAGCTGCTGATGGTGACCGTGGTGCCCGGCGCGTTGGTGACCGCCACCTGCTGGCAGCCGCCGATAGGGGCCGTGGTTTCGACATTGCCGCCGCCGTCCAGCACGCGGATGGCGAAGGTGGAGGAATTGATGGCTATCCCCACCGAGGCGATCTCGCCCATCGATTTCACCGTGATCACGTCCGCCGTGCCGCCGCTGGCGGCGTAGGTCAGCACCAGCTGGCCGGCGGCGTTGGTGACGGCCGCGCCGCCGCCCTTGACGGTCAGCGAGTTGGCGTTGGAGCCGAACGTGACCGGCTTGCCGACCAGCGCATTGCCGGCCGAATCGACCAGCTTGACGGTGACGTCGGCGCTGGCGCCGGCGTTGATGGTGGGCGCCGCGTTGATGGTCAGCTTGTTGCCGCTGACGTTGACGATGGTGGTCACTGGCGCCGCCCCCGGCACCGAGGCGGTGACGGTGATGGCGCGCGAAGTGGCGTCGCCGCCGGTGCCCAGTTTTTCCGTGACGATGCCTTGCGCGTTGGTGGTGCGGCTGGTCAGGGTCAGGCTGCCGGAATCGGATTTCAGGTCCACCGTCACGCCCGGCATGACGGTGTTGTTGGCGTCGCGCACCAGCGCGGTGACGGTGACTTCATTGCCGGCCGTGCCGGCCGAGGCCAGGGTGCCGGAATCGGTGGTCAGCGTCAGCGACGGCACCGCGTTCACCACCTGCACCGTGACCGGCGCCGAGGTGGCGTTGCCGGCCTTGGCGGTAATGGTGATGGTGCGCGGGCTGCTGTCGCCCTTCACGCTCAGCTTCTCGATCACCTGGCCGGAGGTATTGGTCACGCGGTTGACGCTGCTGATGGTGCCGGAGCTGGTGGTGAACGACACCGTCTCGCCGGCCAGCGCATTGCCGCCGGCATCCTTGACGATGGCGGTCAGCGTCACCTCGGTGCCGTCCAGGCCGGACGAGGCGATGGTGGGGGAAGACGCCGTCAGCGTCACATTGGCCGCCTTGGATGGCGTCACGCCGGAGCCGTTGGTGCCGGGCGAGCCGCCGCCGCCGCCGCACGCGGATAACAAGCCGGCACAGGCCAGCGCAGTCAGCCATGCAGTGAATTTTTTCATGAAACGCACCCCATTCAAGTGGATCAAAATCAGCGTGCCGTCGACAAGCGGTCGGTCACAATCTTCGGCGTAATGAAGACCAGCAGCTCCGTCTTGTCGTTGGTGCGGGTATTGCTGCGGAACAGATAGCCCAGCACCGGCACATCGCCCAGCAGCGGCACCTTGTCGGTGGTGCTGCGCTCGGTCTGCTGGTAGATGCCGCCCAACACCACCGTGCCGCCGTTGTCGACCATCACCTGGGTCTTGACGTGCTTGGTGTCGATGGCGAAGCCGGAACGGGTTTCCTGGCCCACGCTGTCCTTGTTGACGTCGACGTCGATGACGACGTTGCCGTCCGGCGTGATCTGCGGCGTCACTTCCAGCCGCAAGTTAGCCTTGCGGAACATGATGGAGGTGGCGCCGCTGCTGGTGGCCACTTGATACGGGAGTTCGATGCCCTGCTCGATCAGCGCCACCGCCTTGTCGGCGGTGATCACGCGCGGGCTGGAGATGATTTTGCCGGTGCCGTCCTCTTCCAGCGCCGACAGTTCCAGGTTCAGGAAGCGGTTGGCGGCCGAGGAGAACAGGCTGATGGCCAGATTGCCGGCCTGGGTGCCGTTGATGCTGGCCGCCGGCAGGTTGACGAACTGGGTGTTGTTGTAGGTGGAGTCGGTCAGCTTGACCTGGCCGGTGACCTCGCCGATGCCGGTCATATTGCCGGCGATGCCGATGCGGGTGTTGCCGTTGCCGATCTGGTAGCCGGCGTCGCCGCCGCGGATGGTGCGCAGGTCGGTGAAGCCCAGCTTGGCGCCGAGGTTGCGGGTGAAGGTGTCGCTGGCCTCGACGATGCGCGCCTCGATCAGCACCTGCTTGGTGGCGACGTCGGTCTTGGCGATCAGGCGGCGCACGTCCTCCAGCCTGGAGGCGATGTCCGTGACGAACAGCTGGTTGGTGCGCGGCTCGATGATGGCGTTGCCGCGCTTGGACAGGATGCGGCTCTTGGCCTCGCCGCCCTCCAGCCCGAACACGCTTTTAAACGCTTCCGCCTTCTGGTAGTTGAGCTGGAAAATCTCGGACTTGAGCGGCTCCAGCTCGGCGATCTGGGCCTTTTGCTCCAGCTCCAGCTTTTCCTTGGTCAGCAATTCCTCTTTCGGCGCGATCCAGATCACCGAGCCGTTCTTGCGCATGTCCAGGCCCTTGGCTTGCAGGATCACGTCCAGCGCCTGATCCCACGGCACTTCCTTGAGGCGCAGGGTCAGGTTGCCGGCCACGCTGTCGCTGGTGATGATGTTAAGACCGGAAATATCGGCAATCGCCTGCAGCGCCGCCCGTACTTCGACGTTCTGGAAATTGAAGGACAGCTTTTCGCCGCGATAGCCCTGCGAACCCTGGGTGAGCTTGTTCGGGTCTTCCTTGATCGGCTTGACGTCCACCACCAGCTGGGTCTCGCTCTGGTACACAGTCTGTTCCCACAGGCCGCGCGCCTCGATGGTCACGCGCGTATTCTCGCCCTGCGGCACGGTGGTGATCTGCGACACCGGCGTGCCGAAGTCGCCCACGTCGAGCCGGCGGCGCAAGGCTTCCGGCACGCCGGTCTTGAGGAAGTCGACCACCACGCCGGTCGGCGTCTGGCGCACATCGACCGCCACCTGGTTGTTGGGCAGGTCGACCACCACCCGGCCTTCGCCATTGGCGCCGCGGCGGAAATCGAGGTCGCGCAGCTGTTGCCTGGCGGCCGGCGCGGCGGCGGCCCTGGCCACCGGCAGGCCGGTCGCATCCACCGCGGTGGCCACGCCGCCGGAACCGTCGATGGTCAGGATCACCGATTTGCCGTCGATGGCGGTGGCATAGTTGAGCGAACGCTTGAGGTTGAACACCAGGCGTGAACGTTCGCCGGCCTGCACCACATTCACGCCGCGCAGATCGCCCTGATTGAGTTCCAGCACGGTCTTGCCGGTGGCGTTGACGGTGGCGCCGAAGTCCAGCGCAATGCGCGGCGGATTGGTGATGGCGAAATTGATGGGCGGCTTGTCCGGCGCGTTTTTCAGCGCGATCTTGACGATGACGTTGGCGCCCTGCTGGTTGGCGGTGATCGATTCGATGGCATTGGCGGCGGCCGCGCTGGCGGCGGCCGCTTCGCTGGTCTGGGCCTGGGCGCCGCAGGCAAATTGCAAGGCCAGCGCCCAGGTGGCGGCGGCCAAGGCGCGCCGGGCCGTGTGATGAGCGGTCATTTGCTAGTCTCCTTGCTTTCCTGCAGTTCCAACTTGGACATGCGCTCGACCCAGTCGCCCGTGGCGTCCTGGACGATTTCCTTGAGGTTGACGCTGTTCTCGTCAATGCTGGTGATGCGGCCATAATTCTGGCCCAGATGCTGGCCCACCACCACCTGATGCACGCTGCGGTCGACTTGCAGCACGGCGTAGATCACGCCTTTTTTCTCGATGGTGCCGACCATCTTGATGGTGTCGAGCGGGAAGGTCTCCAGAAACTCCTTGCGGCGCGCGGTATCCGGACGCAGGCCGTTGGCGCCGCCCTGCGCCGCCATCTTGGCCAGCTCGGCCAGCAGCTTGTTGGGATTGAACGGGTCCTGTTCGTCCTTGTGGGCATAGGCGAAGGGAATGAAGGTCTTGGGCTCGGCCAGCGGCGGCACCTTGACCCTGGTTTGCGCATCGACTTCCTTCATCCAGCTGCGCACTTCCTGCACGTCGGTATCGCCGCAGCCGGCCAGCAGGAGCAGCGTCATCACGGTGGGGAGAATCAGCGTCTTCATGATTTTTTCGCCGCCTTTTTCTTGTCGGCGGCGGCCTTGCGCTGCGCGGCCACTTCTTCCGGATCGAGATAGCGGAAGGTCTTGGCCACCGCTTCCAGTTGCAGCGTGCCATCCTTGCCAGTGCTCAGCGCCAGATTGTTGAGCGTGACGATGCGCGGCAGGTTGGCGATGTCGCCGGTGAAGGCGCCAATGTCGTGGTAGCTGCCGGTGATCTTGATGTCGATCGGCAGCTCGGCGTAGTAATCCTTGACCACCACCTGCTGCGGCTTGAACAGCTCGAATTGCAGGCCGCGGCCCGAGCCGGCCTGGTTGATGTCGGTCAGCAGCGCGGCCATCTCGGCCTTGCTGGGCAGCTGTTTCTGCAGGCGGTCCACGTACTGATCGACCTGGGCTTTTTGCGCGCGCAGCGCTTCCAGGTTGACGGCCTGCGCGGTCTTCACCTTGTACTCTTCGCGCAGCCTGGCTTCGATTTGCGCCCCGGCCTGCTGCTCTTCAAACTGCGAGCTCCAGTAGCCGAAATAGCCGGCCACGCACACCGCCGCTGTCACGCCAACCGCGCACAGCACGCGCGGCGCCAGCGGCCACTGGCCCGGGTGGCGGCCGTTGAGGTCGCGGAACTGGCCGGCCAACTGCGCGAACAGCAGGTTGAGATTGAGGTTAGCCCTGGCCATGGTCGGCGCTCCTAGGCGTGCGCCGGCGGCAGGCCGGTGGCTGGCTTGCCGGCAGGCGGCGCGGGAATGGCGCCAGGCGCCCTGCCCTTGGCGCCCTCTTCCGGCTTGTCCTTGTCGCGCGGCCGCTTGATCAGCACGTTGAGGTTGAACTCCACCACCTTGCGCGCACTCTTGCCCTGCCCCAGGCCGGTGGATTTCACTTCGATCAAATCCGGCTTTTCCAGCCATGGCGACACGCCGGCCAGGTTGCGCAGGAACTCGGACACCCGTTCCTGCGATTGCGCATAGCCATTGATCGCCACCTTCTGCCCATCCTGCCTGAAGGCCTTGAGGTAGACGCCGGCCGGCGTCTGCTTGACCAGCTCATCCAGCAAATACACGGGCTGGTTGCGGTCGCCCTGCAAATCTTCCACCGCCTGCTGGCGCGCTTTCAGCCCTTCGATTTCCTGTTTCAGGGTGGCGATCTCGGCGATTTTTCTATCGAGGCCCACGATGGCGGTCTTGAGCACCTGATTGCGCTGCTCCTGGATCGAGATGGCGCGCGCGTTGTAGCCGCCCACCAGCAGCACGATGCCGACGCCCACCACGCCGCCCAGCGCCAGCATGGCGAAGAAGGCAGCCTTCTTCTGCTTGCGCTTCTCTTCGCGGTGGGGCAGCAGGTTGATGCGTATCATCAGCCGAACCTCCGCAAGGCCAGGCCGCAGGCGACCAGATAGGCGGGCGCATCGAGCCGCAGCTGCGACTCGCGCACCGACGGGCCGATCTGCATGCCCTTGAACGGCGAAATGACGGCGCTGGAAATCCGCGTGCGGCTGGCCACCAGTTCCAGCAAGCCGGGAATCACGGCGCAGCCGCCGGCCAGGAACAGCTGGTCGACGCGGGTGTAGGGGGTGGAGGTGTAGAAGAACTGGATGGCGCGCGTGACTTCCAGCGCGGCGCTTTCGAGGAAAGGCGTCAGCAATTCAGCCTGGTAGTTGTCGGGCAGGTCGCCGGTTTTCTTGCGCGCCTCGGCTTCGTCGAAGGACAGGCCGTAGCTGCGCACGATGTCCTGCGTCAGCGTATTGCCGCCGAAAGGCTGCTCGCGTTCATAGACGGTGGCGCCGTCCAGCATCACGGAAATGTGGGTGACTTGCGCGCCGATCTGGAACAGCGCGATGACCTGCCCGGCGCCGGCCTGCGGCAGTTGGGCAATCACGCGGTCCAGCGCGGCGCGGGCGGCGTAGGATTCGATGTCCATCACGCTGGCCTTGAGGCCGGACGCTTCGGCGATGGCCACGCGGTCCTCGACCTTTTCGCGGCGCGAGGCGGCCAGCATGACTTCGATATCGTCGGCCGAATTGGCGGCCGGGCCGATCACGTCGAAATCGAGGCTGACTTCATCGAGGGCAAACGGGATGTACTGGCTGGCTTCGGACTCGACCTGCACTTCCAGCTGGTCTTCCGTCAATCCGGCCGGCAGGATGATTTTCTTGGTGATGACGGAAGCGGGCGGCATGCCAAGCGCGACGTGCCTGGCACGCGTGCCGCTTTTCTTCCAGACCCGGCGCACGGCCTCCACCACCTGTTCCAGGTTCTCGATATTGCCATCGGTGACGGCGTTGCGCGGCAACGGTTCGGCGGCGTAGCGCTCCAGCCGGTAATCAGTGGCGCCCCTGCCGACTTGCGCCAGTTCCACCAGCCGCACGCTGGAGGTGGAGATATCGATCCCCACCAGCGGCGGGTTGCCCTGGCCCAGCAGGGCCTTCAAGTCGATCATACGAGTCCTCCGGCGCCATGGGCGGCGCCCATCCTGCAGTCCATCCGAACACACTGTCGAACTGTTTGCATAAAAGGAAACTCGTTTGAAAACCTGCGGTTAGAAGGTCTATATCAGCCTGTACATTAAAACGACCCTATTTAAGTGTAAAGGTATTTCTACTGTGCACAATTGCCTTGGTGTGCGGGTTTCGCCACACTTATTTTTGCCTGCGTGACCAACAAAACAACTCAGTTGTTTTGTTGCTCACGCGGAAATATTCAGCCGCTCGCTTATAATGGCCCGCATAGATAAACCGAGGGATTGCAACACATGGCTTCTTCCAACACCACACCTCCACCATCGAATCCGCCTGAAAAAAAACCGGGCAAAGGCTCCCGCTTGCTGTGGATGGCCGGCCTGTCCATTGCCGGGCTGGGACTGACCGGCGTGCTGCTGGTGGTATTCGGCCTGGCCATGGCCTATCCCAACCTCCCCGAGCTGGACACCCTGACCGACTACCGTCCCAAGATGCCGCTGCGGATCTTCTCCGCCGATAACGTGCTGATCGGCGAATTCGGCGAAGAGCGCCGCAACCTGGTGCGCATCAAGGACATCCCGGACGTCATGAAGAAAGCCGTGCTGGCGATCGAGGACGACCGCTTCTACGAGCACGGCGGCGTCGACTACACCGGCATCCTGCGCGCGGCCGTGCACAACGCCGTGGGCGGCGGCGGCCGCCAGGGCGCCTCGACCATCACCCAGCAGGTGGCGCGCAACTTCTTCCTGTCGAGCGAACAGACCATCAAGCGCAAGGTCTACGAGATGCTGCTGGCGTGGAAGATCGAAAAGAACCTGAGCAAGGACCAGATTCTTGAGGTCTACATGAACCAGATTTACCTGGGCCAGCGCGCCTACGGCTTCTCGTCGGCCGCACAAATCTATTTCGGCAAAAACCTGCGCGACATTAGCATTGCCGAAGCGGCCATGCTGGCCGGCCTGCCGAAAGCGCCGTCGGCCTACAATCCGGTGGTCAATCCGAAGCGCGCCCGCACCCGCCAGCAGTACATCCTGCAGCGCATGCACGAGCTGGGCTACATCAGCGACAAGCAATATGAAACCGCCAAGGCGGAAGAGCTGAAAGTGAAAACCGACAGCAGCGAGTTCGGCGTGCACGCCGAGTACGTGGCCGAGCTGGCGCGCCAGCTGGTGTACGAACAGTTCAAGGAAGACACCTACACGCGCGGCCTGAACGTGTTCACCACCATCACCAAGGCCGACCAGGACGCGGCTTACCTGGCGCTGCGCAAGGGCGTGATGGATTACGAGCGCCGCCACGCCTATCGCGGCCCGGAAGCCTATATCGACATCCCGGCCGGCAAGGAAGACGCCGACGACGCCATCGAAACCGTGCTGGCCGAACATCCGGACAACGACGACATCATTGCCGCCGTGGTGCTGCAAGCGACGCCGCAGCTGATCACCGCCGTCACCGCTTCCGGCGAAGAGATCAAGATTTCCGGCGCCGGGCTGGAGATGGGCCGCTCGTGGCTGTCCGATAAAAACCCGCCGAACAAGCGCATCCGCCGCGGCGCCGTGATCCGCGTGCTGCAGGAGGGCAAGGACTGGGAAGTGGCGCAGATGCCGGAAATTGAATCGGCCTTCGTGGCGGCCAGCACGCAGGATGGCGCGATCAAGGCCATGATCGGCGGCTTCGACTACAACCGCAACAAGTTCAACCACGTGACCCAGGCCTGGCGCCAGCCGGGCTCGTCTTTCAAGCCGTTTATTTATTCGGCCTCGCTGGAGCGCGGCCTGTCGCCGGCCACCATCATCAACGATGCGCCGATCTCGTTCGACGCCGGCCAGACCGGCGGCCAGGCGTGGGAGCCGAAGAACTACGACGGCAAGTACGAAGGTCCGATGACCATGCGCAAGGGCCTGACCAAGTCCAAGAACATGATCTCGATCCGCATCCTGCACCGCATCGGCGCCAAGTACGGCCAGGAATACGCGACCCGCTTCGGCTTTGACGCCGACAAGAATCCGCCGTACCTGACGCTGGCACTGGGCGCGGGCAACGTCACGCCGCTGCAAATGGCCGGCGCCTATGCGGTGTTTGCCAATGGCGGATACAAGGTCAGTCCTTACCTGATTTCCAAGGTGACCGATGCCGACGGCAAGATCCTGTCGCAGGCGCATCCGGATGTGGCCGGCGACGAGCGCAACCGCGTGATCGACGAGCGCAACGCCTTCCTGATGGACTCCATGATGAAAGACGTGGTGCGCTACGGTACGGCCACCAAGGCGCTGGTGCTCAAGCGTCCTGACATCGCGGGCAAGACCGGCACCACCAACGATTCCATCGATGCGTGGTTTGCCGGCTATCAGGCCAAGCTGGTGGGGATTGCCTGGATCGGCTACGACCAGCCCAAGAATCTGGGCAACCGCGAGACGGGCGGCGGCCTGGCGCTGCCGATCTGGATCGGCTACATGCAGAAGGCCTTGAAGAATATCCCGATCGAGGAACGCGCGGTGCCAGAAGGCGTGATGCTGGTGGGGGATGAATACTTCTATGCGGAGAATCCGCCGGGCGCCGGCGTGAACAACCTGGACGCCCCGGGCCACGGCACGCCGGCCGAGGAAAAGGCCAAGGACGCCGTGAAGAACGAGCTGTTCTGATTAAGGCTTGAGCACCACCGGCGCGCCGCCCTGCGCCGAGACCATCTCCGACAGCGAGGCGTACAGCTCGGTGTTGTCGCGGCCGTTGATCCAGCGGCCGTCGACCTGCTTGTAGTGGTAGCCGCCCGAGCGCGCGGCGACCCACAGCTCCTTCATCGCCGCCTGGCTATTGACGATGATCTTGCTGCCATTGTCGAGAAACTCGATTTCCAGCACATTGCCGCTGCGGCTGCACTCGACGTCGACCACGTCTTCATCGTTCAAACGGTCCAGCGCTGCCTCGATGGCATCGAGAGCGGCTTCCGCCTGCGCCAGGAATTCTGATTCGCCCATGCTACACTCCAGTATCTGATCTCAAATAAACCGTGATTTTATCGTGAAGTCCTCTCTCCGTTTGATTATCCTGAGCGTATTGCTGAGCGGCTGCGGCCAACCCGGCCCCCTGTACCTGCCCAAGCCTCCAGCGGCCAAGCCTGCCAAGAGCGGCAATGCCCCTGTCACGACTTCTGACCCTGCCGCCCCTCAACAATAATTGTATATGTCTCAATTTACGTATAAAGACGGCGTGCTGCACGCCGAAAGCGCCTCGCTGAGCGCCATTGCCGAACAGTTCGGCACCCCGACCTACGTCTACTCCAAGGCCGCCCTGCTGGCCAATTTCGCCTCCTACGCCGACGCCTGCAAGGGCCGCGACGCGCTGGTATGCTACGCCATGAAGGCCAACTCCAACCTGGCCATACTCGACCTGCTGGCACGCCAGGGCGCGGGCTTCGACATCGTCTCCGGCGGCGAACTGCTGCGCGTGCTGGCGGCCGGCGGCGATCCGCGCAAGGTGATCTTCTCCGGCGTCGGCAAGAGCGTGGAAGAAATGCGCCTGGCGCTGTCGCACGACATCCTGTGCTTCAACGTCGAATCGATTCCCGAGCTGCACCGCCTGAACGAAGTGGCCGGCGCCATGGGCAAGAAGGCGCGCATCTCGCTGCGCGTGAACCCGAACGTGGACGCCAAGACCCACCCGTACATCGCCACCGGCCTGAAAGCCAACAAATTCGGCGTGGCCTTCTCCGACGCGCTGGACACCTACCGTACCGCCGCCACGCTGCCGCATCTGGAAGTGTCTGGCATCGACTGCCACATCGGCTCGCAGTTGCTGGACGACGCGCCGCTGCTGGAAGCACTGGACCGCCTGATCGAGCTGATCGACCAGTTGGGTGCGGAAGGCATCGAGTTGCACCATCTGGACATCGGCGGCGGCATCGGCATCGACTATCGTGAGGAAGGCGAATCGGCGCCGGTGCCGGTGGGCGACTACCTGGCCCGCCTGTTCGCCAGGATCGACGCCTGGCGCGCCGCGCGCCACAACGGCAAGCCGATCAAAGTCATCTTCGAACCGGGCCGCTCCATCGTGGGTGACACCGGCGTGCTGCTGACCAAGGTGGAATTCATCAAGCACGGCGAAGAGAAAAACTTCTGCATCGTCGATGCGGCCATGAACGACATGGCGCGTCCGGCGCTGTACCAGGCGTGGATGGACATGCAGCCGGTGGTGCAAGGCAAAGCCTCGGCGGCCTTGTATGATGTGGTGGGTCCGATCTGCGAATCGGGCGACTGGCTGGCGCGCGACCGCTCGCTGGCGGTGGAAGCCGGCGACCTGCTGGTGATGCACACGGCCGGCGCCTACGGCATGACCATGGCCTCCAATTACAACACCCGTGGCCGCGCGGCCGAGGTGATCGTCGATGGCGACGTGCCGCATCTGGTGCGCAAGCGCGAGAAGCCGGAAGACCTGTACGCGCTGGAAAGCGTCATCAAGTAGAAACGGCGGACCTGCCGCCGGAGAGCACCAGCGTGGGCGGTTCCGCCGCGTAGCGCTTCGGCAGCAGGGGATTGGCCAGCGCGAAGCAGCGCATCGTGCTGGATTTGAGTTGCTTGATTTCCTTCTGGAAGTGGCGCGCGGTCAGTTCGTCCAGCGAACCATCGCGCTTGGCGGTCGCCAATCCCTTTTCCACCCGCTCCGCCAGCCGGGGCGCGTTGGGACTGACGTAGAACATGCTGGGCAAGGGGTAGTACAGCACCAGATCGGGCACCGTGGTGAGCTGCCTGGTCAGCGGCGTATCCAGCGCCAGCATCGAGCCGGCCTCCGTCACGCTGAGTGGCAGATAATCGAACCGCTTGTTGACCAGCATTTCCATCAGCGTTGCCAGATTGCCGCTGTCCTCCACCTTGTAGCCGTTGTGGCGCAGCACTTTCACGTCCACCCAGCCACGCCCTAAGCCGGCCGCCAACTGCTTGAGCTGCGCCGCGTCCGTGATCCGCGCGAAGTCGGTCAGCTCGCTCCTGCGTACCAGCAGCGTGCGGTAGCCAAGCAAACCTGCCATGACCGGGGTCTCGGCCATAAAGTTGCGCTCCTGCGGAGCGCCTTCGTCCATATCGCGCCACGGGCCGACATAGATATTCAAACGCTGGCCGGTATGGATTTCGCGCCGCACGCGCGAGGTGCTCATGTTGTCCAGCAGCCGGGCGATTGAGTACGGCCCGTAACTGGCCGCGGTTTTGTCGAGCGCGAGCTTGAGCGCGGCGATCAGGTAATCGTCGCGCTTGGGAGTGCGGCCCGAATCCCAATAGCGGTAGGCCATGGCCTCATCCGCCGCGTGCGTATCCGGTACGCCCAGTACGAGGGACACGAGCGCCAGCAGTGCGCTGCGGCGTGAGGGATGGTTCAGCTTGACAGGAGGCTGCATGGAGCCAGTCTATGCCATGTCGCCCCGCGCGGCAAGCGCGCGGCGTCAGGGTTTCACCAGCGCGGGCGGTTCCGATGCGTACGCTGCGGGCAGCGTCGGATTATCCAGCACGAAGCAGCGCACCGTCCTCGATTTGAGTTGTTTGATTTCTTTCTGAAAGTGGCGTGCGGTCAGTTCGTCCAGCGAGCCGTCGCGCTTGGCCATCGCCAGTCCTTTTTCCAGCCGCTCGGCCAGCCGCGGCTCGCTGGCGCTGACATAGAACATGGTCGGCAGCGGGTAGTACAGCACCAGGTCCGGCACCAGCGCCAGCTCGCCGGCAAAGGGCGCGTTGGGCGCCAGCAGCGAGGCCACCTCGGTGACGCTGAACGCCAGATAATCGAACCGCTGGTTGACTAGCATTTCCATCAGCGTCGCCACGTTGCCGCTGTCCTCGACCTTGTAGCCGTTGTGGCGCAGCACTGTCGCATCCACCCAGCCCCGCCCCATGCCCGCCGCCAGCGGAATGAGTTGCGCCGGTTCGTGTATGGCCCGGAATTTGGCCAGGTCTCGCTTGCGCACAATGAGCATACGATAACCAAGCAGGCCGGACAGGATGGGCGTGCCGATCATGAAGTTGCGTTCCTGCTCATCGCCGGCGGCGACGTCGCGCCACGGGCCGGCATGGACGTTGAGCCGATGCCCCATGTAGACCTCGCGCCGCACGCGCATGGTGCTCATGCTGTCCAGCATGCGGTTCACCTCAAAAGCGCCATAGGACGATTTGGTTTTTTCCAGCGCCAGTGTCAGCGCGGCGACTTGGCAGTCGTCACGCCGGGGCGTGCGGCCCCAGTCCCAGTAACGATAAATCATGGTCCTGGTGGCGGCACGGGCGTCCCACATGCCCAGCGAGGCCAGGGCCAGCAACGTGCGCCGGCGCAGCAAATTAATCTTGATATCAAACAGCATGAATGTAGTTTAACATCTAAGGCGCTGGCGTCCTATTTCTGCACCCACCAATAGACACGCGCCAACAACAAGCTGCCGAGAATGACACCGAACAGAATAGGCTGGGCGAAGTTATGCTTGCCCGCTTTCATCCACCAGAAATGCAGGATGGCCAGCGGTGCGATCACGTACACCAGCCGGTGCAGCCACTGCCAGCGCTTGCCGCCCAGGCGCTTGATCATGCCGTTGCTGCTGGTCACGGCCAGCGGAATCAGCAGCACGAAGGCGGTGAAGCCAACCGTGATGAATGGCCGCTTCAGCACGTCTTTCCACATTTCCTGCAAGTCGAAGAAGTGATCGAACCACAGGAAGGTCATGAAATGCAGCAGGCCATAGAAGAAGGTGTACAGCCCCAGCATGCGACGCAGCTTGATCAGCCAGTTCCACCCGCTCAGCTTGCGCAGCGGCGTCACCACCAGCGTGAAGCACAAGAAGTACAAGGTCCAGTCGCCGGTGCCGCGGGTGATGAATTCCAGCGGGTCGACCAGTTGCCCGGTCACCGTCAGGTACGCCATGCGCGCCAGGGGAACCAGCGCCAGCACAAACAGCGCGCCCTTGAGCCAGCTGACTTGTTTCGCGGTGAGCATCAGTAGAACTTCTTCAGATCCATGCCGGTGTACAGCGAGGCCACGTCGTTATAGCCGTTGAACATCAGGGTCTTGCGCTTGCGGGCCAGGAAGCCGTCTTCGCCGATGCGGCGCTCGGAGGCTTGCGACCAGCGCGGGTGATCGACGTCCGGATTGACGTTGGAATAGAAGCCGTATTCGTTCGGCGCCGACAGGTTCCACGAGGTGCGCGGCTGGTCTTTGACGAAACGGATTTTCACGATCGACTTGGCCGACTTGAAGCCGTACTTCCACGGCAGCACCATGCGCACCGGCGCACCGTTCTGGTTGGGCAGCACTTCGCCGTACATGCCAAAGGTGAGCAGCGCCAGCGGGTGGTTGGCTTCGTCGATGCGCAAGCCTTCGGTGTACGGCCATTGCAGCACGCGGCTGCCCACGCCCGGCATTTGCTTCTTGTCGGCCAGGGTGGTGAATTCGACGTACTTGGCGTTGCCGGTCGGCTCGACCTTCTTGATGATTTCGGAGAACGAGTAGCCGATCCACGGGATCACCATCGACCAGCCTTCCACGCAGCGCAGGCGGTACACGCGCTCTTCCAGCGGCGCCAGCTTGAGCAGGGCGTCGATATCCAGCGTCATGGGATGTTTGACCTCGCCTTCGATGGCGACAGTCCACGGCCGCGTTTTCAGCGAGCCGGCGTACATGGCGGGCTCGCTCTTGTCGGTGCCGAATTCGTAGTAGTTGTTGTAGCTGCTGGCGTCTTTGAACGCGGTCTGCTTGTCCAGCGCCGAGTATGCAGGATTGAGTTTGGCCGGCAGTTTGATGCCGGTCTGGGCGAAGGCTTCGCGGTTGGCCATTTCCAGCAGCGCGGCGCTGCCGGCCGCGCCCATGGCGATCTGCTTCATGAAAGTGCGGCGCGATTCGTATACTTCGCGCGGCGTGATTTCCGAGGAATACGGCAAGTCGATGCCGTTGGGACTGCGCTTGATCAGCATGTCGGCTCCAGAAGATTGGTCTAGGGCTAAACCTTACACCGAATCTCCCGGAACGAATATTAAACTTAAGTTTACAATTTGCCGTAGGAGTGCAGGCCGGACAGGAACATATTGACGCCCAGGAAAGCAAAGGTCGTCACCAGCAGGCCCACCAGCGCCCACCACGCCGCCGGACGGCCGCGCAGGCCGTTCATCAAACGCATGTGCAGCCAGGCCGCATAGTTGAGCCAGACGATCAGCGCCCACGTCTCCTTCGGATCCCACGACCAGTAGCCGCCCCACGCTTCCGCCGCCCACAGCGCGCCCAGAATGGTGGCGATGGTGAAGAAGGCGAAGCCGGCCGAGATGGCCTTGTACATCACGTCATCCAGCACTTCTTCCGACGGCAGGCGGTCTTTCAGGTAGCCCGAGGTTTTCAGCAGGTAGGCCGAGGCGACCATGGCCGCCAGCGCGAAGTTGCCGTAGCCGATGAAGTTGGCCGGGACGTGAATCTTCATCCACCAGCTTTGCAGCGCCGGCAGCAACGGCTGGATGTCGGCGGCGTTGCGCGAGGTGGTGTACCACATCAGGAAGCCGATGGCGGCGCTGATCACCAGCAGCACGAACGGCCCCATCTGGCGGGTGGCGTAGCGCTGTTCGAAGTACAGGTAGAACATCGCGGTGATCAGCGAGAACAGGATGAACACTTCATACAGGTTGGACACCGGGATGTGGCCGACATCGGCGCCGATCAGGTAGGACTCGAACCAGCGCACCATCATGGCGGTCCAGCCCAGCACCACGGCGGCCCAGCACAGCTTGGAGCCGATGCTGGAGGCCGACAGCGAACGGCCGGCAAAGCCGATCCAGTAGAACACGGTGGAGATGGTGAACATCACGCTCATCCACAGCACCGCCGACTGGCTGGACAACATCATGCGTAGCCAGAATTTTTTGCTGCCGTTGTCGAGCTGGCCGGCGTACATGAAGATGGCCCACAGTGCCAGCAGCGCCACCAGCGGCATCACCCAGCGCACCGGCTTCCAGTGCCAGCCGAGGGCGGCAAAAGTGGGCACGGCGGCCAGCAGGATGGCTTGCTCATAGACGTCCATGAAATGGCCGTAGCGGTTCAGCGCGAACACGGCGCCGGCCAGCAGCGCCAGCGCGTACAGCCAGTCGATCGCGGTCAGGCGCTTGAAGTAGCCGGGCGCCTGTTGGTAAGTTTGCTGGGATTGCGTGAGTTCCATGTCATTCTCCAACTCAGGCTGCTTGTGGCAGCTTGTGCTTCAGTGTTTCAAATTCGCGTTCAAAGTCCAGTGTCTTGCGCTGGGTGCTCATGGCCATCAGGGCTTCGGCCCCGCCGGCGTCATCCTTGATCCAGATCCACAGGCGGCGCTCGCGGATGTAGAACATGGCAAACACGCCCAGCACCAGGAACAGGCAACCAAGATACACCACATTCTTGCCCGGCGAGCGGGTAACCTGGAATACCGAGGCTTGCACATGGGTGAAGTCGTCCAGTTGCAGGTAGACCGGGGCGCCGTAGAAGAAGGCGTCCGACAGGGCGTTGGTGGCCAGTTGCAGGAAGCGGGCGTGGGTTTCATCCTCGGCCACCGGCGCCAGGCCATCCTTGGCGCGGGCCACTTGCCACAAGTCCCACAGGCTGCCGTTGAGGATTTTCATGACCACGTCGGCGGCCTTTTCCTGCTCAGCGGCCGGGATTTTTTCGAGGAATTGCGACATGGCCATGAAGCCGCCGGCTTTCTGATCGCCGGCGAAAATACCCAGGCTTTTTTCGGCCGAAGCCAGCAATTGAGTGCGCAGGGCGTCGCCCTTGGCCGATTGTGGCGTGGCACGCTCGGCATAGCGCTGGGCGGCGGCGGCGCGCAGTTGCGGATCCTGCAAGGCGGCGCGCAGGCGCATCCATTCGTTCACGCTGTGGGCGTCGTCGGCCGGGATGCGCAGGTAGCTGAAATTGTCGGATGGGTTGGCGCGCACGCCGGCCAGGAACACGGTGGCGCCGTCCACCGTGACCGGCTGCATGTAGTTCTGGTATTCGCGCGCCTGGCCGGTCTTGTCGCGCAGCTTGTAGCTGACGCTGGGGCCGACATTTTTCAGATTCTTGTTGTTGGCGTTCTTGCCTGCCGAGCCCATATGCTCGCCCAGTTCTTCCTGCAGGCTCTTGCCCTTCTTGACCGCGCGCGGATCTTCGGTCGGGCCGACGTTCTCCACGTTGAAGGGACGGAAGCCCGACCACTCGACCGTGTAGGCGTCGCCCAGCGGCGTGGTGGCGCCGACTTCGCCGGCGATCTCGAAGCGCTTGCTGTCGCTGCCGGCCATCGGGAAGCCCGTGAGCTTGAGCTTGCTCCCGCCATCCTCAAAGCTGGACTGGTAGATGGCCACGCCCTTGAAGATCAGCGGCTTGTTGACCTCGATGGTGGCCTTGACGGTTTCGCCGCTCTGGTTGTCGCGCACTTCCACATCGCTGGCAAACAGCTTGGGCATGCCGGTGCTGTAGAAATCGATGGTGAATTTTTTCAGGTTGATGGTGAACGGCAGTTCCTGGATCAGCACGCCATCCGGACGGGCCAGGATGGCGGTGTTGCTGGTCTGCCCTTCCGGGATCATGGTGTTGCCGCGGAAGGTAGGGTTGCCGGTGCCGAGGCGGTGCTGCGGCGGCACTTGCGAGATCAGGCCGCTACCATTGAAGGGCGTCTTGCCGAGGAACCATTCCTGCAGGCGGATCGGCACATCCGAATCCAGCAGCCCGCCGAGGCAGATCACCACGATGGCCGAATGCGCAAAGATGTAGCCGAACTTGTTGGCCGCGCCCTGCTTGGCCGCCACCAGCGTGCCGTTGTCCTTTTCCACCAGCTTGACCTTGTAGCCGGCGTCGGCCAGCCGTGCGGCGCTTTGCTGCGCCAGCGCCGCTCTTGTCATCGGCGCGCGCCACTGCATCTTGTGATGGAAGTTCAGCAGCGAGTTTTCGCGCACATTTTCGCGCCAGCTGCGCATATCTTTCAGCATCTTGGGCGCATTGCGCACGATGCACAGCGAGGTCGAAATCACCAGCACAGCCATCAGCAGCAGGAACCACCAGGCCGAGTACACGGTGTACAGCCCGATCTTGCGGAAGACTTCGTACCAGAAGGGGCCGAATTGATTGATATAGTTGGAACTTGCCTCGCCCTGCTTCATCACCGTGCCGATCACTGCGGCGATGGCGATCATCGCCAGCAGGGCGATGGCGAAACGCATGGAGGAAATCAGTTCGACGATTTCACCGACCAGGGGGCGGCGGGTTTTCAGCTGGATGCCGGTGGTGCTGGGGCTGCTCATGCGTGTTCAGATTCTTTAAAAATGGGTAGCCGCAGCATACCAACAAAAAGGGCAGCCTGCTCGCGCCGCCGCCCTCTTCTTTTACCTGTCGAACCGGCTTATTTCAGGCCTGCCACGTAATCCGCAACAGCCTTCATTTCCTCGTCCGACATGCGCTTGGCGATGGTGGCCATTTCCACACTCTTGCGGGTGCCGGCCTTGAACAGACCCAGCTGCGCAACCGTGTAGTCCTGATGCTGACCGGCCAGACGCGGATATTGCACCGGAATGCCGCCGCCCGAGGCGCCGTGGCAGCTGGCGCAGGCAGGAACATTCTTTTCGGCGATGCCGCCGCGGTAAATCTTCTTGCCGAGTTCGATCGTATCCTTGTTTTTGGCCGCGCCCGGTTTGACCGGCTGGGTGGCCAGCCAGGCCGCCACGTTGTGCTTTTCCTCATCGGTCAGCAGCTTGGCGTAGGTCGTCATCACCGGTTGATTCCGGTCCGGCGTCGTAAAGTTCACTAACTGCTTGTGCAGATAAGCTTCGCTCTGGCCGGCCAGCTTGGGATTGACGGTGATGGTGGAATTGCCGCCGGCGCCGTGGCAGGACACGCACGCCGGCAGACTGCGGGCATTGTCGCCGTCGGTGTACAGAGTGGCGCCTTTGGCTGGATCAACTTTGGGAGCGGGTTTCTTGTCGTCGGCGGAGGCGGTGGCCGAAACGGCCAGCAAGGCGACGAACAGAGATTTTACAAACGGTGAAAACACACTATTCATTAAAGCACCCTAGTAGGAGTCTAAAAAGTTATGCACCAAAGTGTCCCGCTGCAGCACCAAACCGTGCATAGAAGCACTTGGTAACCACTCATTGTACAATAGCTTAAAAAAATACCTGCTTTAAACTGTTGCTTTTTCCCCAATCCCCATGTCCAAACTCTGGCAAGCCCGCTTCTTCACGACCGTAAACCAACTGCGCGAACTCCCTGACACCCAAGTGCCGGAGATTGCCTTTGCGGGTCGCTCCAATGCCGGTAAATCGACCGCCATCAATATTTTGTGCAATCAGAAGGGTCTGGCGTTTGCCTCCAAGACACCTGGCCGCACCCAGCACATCAACTTTTTCTCCATCGGCGGCGCGCACGTGGCGCAGCACCGCAAGGACCCGACCATCGTCGAGGAAATCCAGGCTTTGCTGGTCGACTTGCCGGGCTACGGCTACGCGGAAGTGTCCGGCTCGGCCAAGCTGCACTGGCAACGCCTGCTGGGCGATTACGTGCAACGCCGCGAGCAGCTGGCCGCGCTGATCCTCATCATGGATTCGCGCCGCCCGTTCACCGACCTGGACATCCAGATGCTGGAATGGTTTGCCCCGACCGGCAAGCCCATCCATTGCATCCTGACCAAGGTTGACAAACTGAACCGCAACGAATCCATCAACGTGCTGCGCCAGGCGAAAGCCAAGCTGGAAAGCTATGTCGACGAAGACGGCGAAGGTTTCCCGTTCACCGTGCAACTGTTCTCCGCCATCAAGCGCATCGGCATCGAGGAAGCGAACGACAAGATTCTCGAACTGTGCGGCCTTTTAGAAAGTGATAGCAATGAGTAAAGTGAGTGCGCAATTCCCCGGCATCCGCATGCGCCGCATGCGCCGCGATCCCTTCTCGCGCGCGCTGATGCGCGAGAACGTGCTGACGCCGGCCGACCTGATCTATCCCGTGTTCATCCTCGAAGGCACGCACCAGCGCGAGCCGGTGGCGTCAATGCCGGGCGTGGAGCGGGTGTCGGTCGACCTGCTGTTGAAAGTGGCTGAAGAGTGCGTGTCGCTGGGCATTCCGGTGCTGGCGCTGTTCCCGGTGATCGATAGCGCGAAGAAAACGCCGGACGGCGTGGAGGCCACCAATCCGGATGGCCTGATGCCGCGCGCCGTGCGCACGCTGAAACAAGCCTTCCCCGAACTGGGCATCCTGACCGATGTGGCGCTGGACCCGTACACCAGCCACGGCCAGGACGGCCTGATCGACGACAACGGCTACGTCATCAACGACATCACCACCGACATGCTGATCCGCCAGGCGCTGTGCCACGCGGAAGCGGGGGCGGACGTGGTGGCGCCGTCGGACATGATGGACGGCCGCATCGGCGCGATCCGCGAAGCGCTGGAAGAGGCCGGCCATATCCATACCCGCATCATGGCGTACTCGGCCAAGTATGCGTCGGCGTTCTACGGCCCGTTCCGCGACGCGGTGGGTTCGGCGGCCAACCTCGGCAAGGGCGACAAGAACCAGTATCAGATGGACCCGGCCAACAGCGACGAAGCCTTGCGCGAAGTCGGGCTGGATCTGGCGGAAGGTGCGGACATGGTGATGGTCAAGCCGGGCATGCCGTATCTGGACATCGTGCGCCGCGTGAAGGATGAATTCAAGGTACCGACCTTCGCCTACCAGGTCAGCGGCGAATACGCCATGATCAAAGCCGCCGCGCAGAACGGCTGGCTGGACCATGACAAAGTGATGATGGAATCGCTGATGGCCTTCAAACGCGCCGGCGCCGACGGCGTGCTCACCTACTTCGCGCTGGACGTGGCGCGCAAGCTCAAAGCATAAAAAATCCGGGGTCAGGTCCGTCATTTCTACACGAGCTCAGCCGTAGTCGCGACTACGGCTGAGCTCGTGTAGAAATGACGGACCTGACCCCGGATTGTTAGCGGGAGGCGCCCCGGGTGTATTCGGGGAACATTTCTTTCAGCAGGAAGGCCATCAGTTCTTTTTCGTCTTCCTTGCGCGCACTCAGGGTCACGACTTTGCCCAGGCGGCGCGATTCCCATTGGAAGTCGCCCTGCTTTTCCTTGCGGATGATCTTGATCATTTCTTTCGCCACCGCCGTCTCGATATCCTGCTCGGCGCCCTGCTCGACGTGAATCTGCTGCAGCCAGTTGCGCTTGAAGTTGGTGTTCCAGCCACGGAATTTCACTTCGGCGCTGTGGAAGCTCTTGTCGACCTGGAACACGCCACCGGTGTCATCCCGGTCGGCGCCGCTGCTCTGGCCGGCGCCGTTGGCGCGCGCGATGTTGGCGCGGGCGATGCGGTTGGCGCGCTCGGCTTCGCTCTCCACCGGCGCCGGCGGCGCCGGCTGCGGATTCTGCGCTTCGCGCGCGGCACGGCGCTTGGCGATCATTTCCGACATGTCCTGCTCAGGCGGCGGCGTCATGGTGGCTTGCACCGGCGGCACATAGGTTTCCAGCTTGGGCCGCACCGCCGCTGGCGTGTCCTTGCTCACCACTTGCTTGCGCGGCGGCGGCTTGGCGGCCGTTGCCGGCTGCGGCTTGGGTACGGGTTTGTTCGGTTGTTTTTTCTCAGGCAGCGGCGCAATGTAGACCATTTGTCCACCCTTAGGCGGCGGCGCCTTGGTCGGCTTGGGCGACGGCGAGAACAGATAGTACAGCACACCCAGCAAGTGCAGCGCGATCGACACGCCGATGCCGATGCGGTTGTTCCTGGATTTGCGTTCCCACGTGGCATACCCTTCCTGCGCCGACGGCAAGCGCTGGCCGCAAGTTTCGCAATACTCGGAATGCGCGGAGAGGATGTGGGAATCGTGGTGCAAAGTGCAAACCTTGGGGAACGCAGAAGTCGTCAAAATGGGGCCATAGTGCCAGAGTCCCGTTCTTTTGGGAACCGCCCCAATGGCATGATACCAGTATCAGGCCGCTCACTTTACAAGTTCCCTGTCTTGATGGGTGTTACCGTATGTATCAACCGATTTACAAAGCGCCGTAGACTTGACGCCGCACGCCACCATCATGGCCACGCAGCGGTCGGCGTCCAGCACTTGCCGCGAGCGCATTTGCGGCCGCGGCAAGGCGTGCGTGTAGTAGTGCGCGCCCTCGACCGGGTAGCCCAGCGCCCACACATTCGCCACCACTTCGCCCTGCGCATCCAGCGGCTGTCCGGCGCGGTTGATGTCGATCCCGCCCGGGTGGAAAACGCCGTTGTAATACGGCCGGAACAGGCCGCGTTTTAACAGATTACGGATCAGTAATGATGTCTCGGTTTCGGGAAAAAACGCATCCAGTCTTGCAATGACGACCACATCCACCGGCTGTTTTTCCTCGCCGCCGGCAAATTTGGTGCTGAGCAGGTAGGTCGATTCATTTTCATCGATTCCGATGCGGCTGCCGGGGCCGGACCGGATGGCGATCACGCCGGCGTCCAGCAGCGCCAGCAGTTCCTGATTGCGCCGCAGCGGCGGCCCGAAGGCGGCGCGGTTGATGGCCGGGTGGTAGACGTTGAGGAATTTGCGGTGCGAAGCCGGCGTCAGCCCGCCGTGCTCGATGGCTGCCTGCAAGGTGGCGCGCACATCGCGCAGCACGTCGGTGGCGGCCTTGGCCGGACTGGCAAGATTGCCTTGCAGCGCTTGGGCCAGGTCGGCTTGCAGCCAGTCGCGGAAATAGCGCTGGAATTCCGCCAGCGAGGCGAATTGGCGGTCTTGCAGTGGGAACAGCAGTTCGGTGAACAGGCTATCGTCGTCGATGGCGGCCGCGCCCGGCGTGACGCGATAGACCTCGCCCATTTCACGCTTGAGCAGGGGCAGCAGTTCGCGGTCGAAGTCGAGCTGGCTGCTGCCGCGCGCGATCAGCGCCTGGCGGCGCAGGGTATCGACGGCGTCGGGGGTGAAGTAGCGCGGCTGGTGGCGGCCGTCCAGGCCTTTCTGGTTGATGCCGCGCGCCGCGTAGGGCAGGCAGTTGCGCGAGCACAGCGTCAGCCTGGGCTCGCGGCCGGAAGCCTGGTAGCGCAGGCCGCCCTCGTGCGCGATGAATTCGCCGCCGCGCCCCACGGTCAGCTCGGCAATGACGTCGTGCGCGCTCAGCCCCAGGCCTTGCACCGCCACCCGCGCATCGGCGCCGATGCGCGACAGCTGTTCCACCGGATAGGCATGGCGAACAAAGGCCAGCTTGCTGTTGTAGCGCGCATGGTCTTGCGCGAATTTGCCCAGCCAGGCGTCGAGGTCGCTCGGCAGGTTGCTGCCATGGCCGGTGGTCAGGAATACGAAGTCGCTGCGGACGGTGTAGCCGCTCTCCAGTTCGATCGCGCAGCTGCCGTCGGGCTGCTTGCGCAGGTCGGCCGCGCGCTGGCGGTGGTGGGTCAGCGTGACGCCAGCCGGCAGCGCCGCGACGATTTGCTGGTAGACCCAGCCCAGGTATTCGCCCAGCAGGCTGCGCGGCAGGTAGTCGCCGTCGCCAATGTCCTGGCCACCGTGGCCATCCAGCCGGTAGTAGCGCTGGCCCACGCGCCGGTAGCCTTGCTGCTGCGCCCAGGCCGTCAGCGAGGGGGTGGCGCACACCGGCGCATGCTCGACCGCGCCCGGCGCCGGGAACATGGTGACCTGGCTGGCGAGCGTGTTGATCAGCAAATGCTGCGGCTGGCGCGCCGCGTGCACGCCGGCCCCGCATTCGCCGGGATCGATAAGGATGACATCAAGCAGGAGCTGGCGCGCCGCCGCAGCCGCGGCCAGACGCTCAAGCACGCTGAGCCCGCGCGGGCCCATGCCGATGATGGTGACGCTGGTCCGTTTCATCTGATCGCCTCTTTATCGTGGACAACTTGCCCATGATAAAGAGACGAACTTCAGGCCGGCTTGTGACCGCTCAATGCTTGTTCACGGCTTTCAGCGGCACCGGCTGCACGTGGTCGTGCTTGACGGCCGGGATGGCCTTGTCGGCGGCGATTTCCTCGTCCAGCATGGGGCCGGTGCCGCTGTATTTGTCGAGTAACAGGTAGATCACCGGCGTGATGTACAGGGTAATCACTTGCGAGAAGAGCAAGCCGCCCACCACGGCCAGGCCCAGCGGCTGGCGCAGTTCGGCGCCGGCGCCCAGGCCCAGCGCGATCGGCAAGGCGCCCATCAGCGCCGCCATGGTGGTCATCATGATCGGGCGGAAGCGCAGGATGCAGGCTTCGTGGATGGCCTGCTCCGGCGTCATGCCCTGGTTGCGCTGGGCGTCCAGCGCAAAGTCGATCATCATGATGGCATTCTTTTTCACGATACCGATCAGCATCAGGATGCCGATGATGGCGATCATGGTCAGGTCGAGATTAAACAGCCGCAGCGTGATCAGCGCGCCCACCGCTGCCGACGGCAGGCCGGCCAGAATGGTCAGCGGGTGGATGTAGCTCTCGTACAACACGCCCAGCAGCACATAGATCACGCCCAGCGCGGCGATGATCAGGATCAGCTGGCTACCCTGCGAACTCTGGAACACCGCCGCGTCGCCGCCGTAGTTGGTGATGATGGATGGCGGCAGGTGCATGTCCGCCGCCCACGCGTCGATCTTGGCGGTGGCCACGCCCAGCGGCACGTCCGGCGCCAGGTTGAACGACAGCGTGATCGCCTGCAGCTGGCCCTGGTGATTGACGGCGGTCGGGCCGATGGTGCGCTCGACGGTGGCAAAGCTGGACAGCTGCACCAGCTGGCCGGTCTTGTTGCGCACCGAGATGCGGGTCAGCGCGTTGTCGAACTGGCGGTCGGCGTCGGCCGCTTCCAGGATGACGTAGTAGCTGGCGGCCGGCGAATAGATGGTCGAGACCTGGCGCTCGCCGAAGGCCAGGTACAGCGCGGTGCGGATGTCGCCGATGGCCACGCCGAGGTTGTTGGCCTTGTCGCGGTCGATCTTGAGCGAGGCTTGCAAGCCCTTGTTCTGCGAATCGCTGGTGACGTCGCGGAACACCGGATCGGCGCGCATGCGCTCCATGTATTTGTCGGCCCATTCGTTCAGCGCGCCGGGGCTGACCGATTGCAGCGTGTACTGGTAGCGCGACTTGGACTGGCGCCCGCCCAGCTGCAAGTTCTGCACCGGGCTCAGGTACACCGAGATGCCCGCCACCTGCCTGGTGGCCTTGCGCAGGCTGTCCAGCACTTGCGGCATCTTGGCGCGCTGGTTGCGCGGCTTGAGCACCAGGAACATGCGGCCGGTATTGCCGCCGCCGACGAAGGAGGTCACGTCCTGCACGTTGGGATCGGCCTTGATGACTGCCGCCACCTTCTCCTGCAACTCCTGCAGTGCCGACGAAGAGATGTCTTCCGAGGCTTCGGTATTCACGCGGATCTGGCCCAGGTCCTCTTCCGGGAAGAAGCCTTTCGGTATCGTGATGTACAGCACCGCCGTCAGCGCGAAGGTGGCCAGCGCGGCCAGCAGCACGATGTAGCGGTGCGCCAGCGCCACGTCCAGCGTGCGGCTGTAGAAGTTGCGCAGCGCGCTAAAGCCCGCCTCGAACCAGCGGCCGATGAAGTTGCTCTTGTCGTGCTCGGGATCGATGGCGTCCGGCGGCAGCAGGCGGCTGGCCAGCATCGGCACCAGCATCAGCGACACCGCCGCCGACACCAGCACGGACAGCGCCACCACCACGGCGAATTCATGGAACATCAGGCCGATCACGCCCGGCATGAAGAAAATCGGAATGAACACCGCCACCAGCGACACGGAAATCGAGATGATGGTGAAGCCCATTTCCTTCGCGCCCACCAGCGAGGCTTCCAGCGGCCGCTTGCCCATTTCGATATGGCGCACGATGTTTTCCAGCACCACGATGGCGTCGTCCACCACCAGGCCCACGGCCAGGGTAATCCCCAGCAGCGAGACGTTGTCCAGCGAGTAGCCGAACGCGTACAGCAAGGCCAGCGCGCCCAGCAGCGAGATCGGCATGGTGATCGCCGGGATGAAGGTGGCGGCGGCGCGGCGCAGGAACAGGAAGATCACCATCACCACCAGCCCCACGGTCAGCAGCAGGGTCAGGTTGACGTCGTGGATGGCTTCGCGGATCGACACCGAGCGGTCGTTGACCAGGTTGATGTTGATCGAGGCCGGCAACTGGGCCTTGAACTGCGGCAGCAGGCGGCGCACGCCGTCCACCACTTGCACGGTGTTGGCGTCCGGCTGGCGCTGCACCAGCAGCACGATGGAGCGCTCGCCGTTGTAGCTGCCGGCCGCCTTGGTCGACTGGAAGCTGTCCTGCACGTCGGCCACGTCTTTCAGGCGCACCGGTTCGCCGTTGCGCATGGCGATGATGAGGTTGGCGTAGTCGGACGCCTTCATCAGCTGGGCGTTGCCGGTGATGGTGAGGGTCTGGGCCGGCCCGTCGAGAATGCCCAGCGGTGTGTTGGCGTTGGCCGACTTGATCGCTTGCTGCAATTCGTCCAGCGTCAGATTGCGCGCGTTCATCAGGTCGGACTTGGCGCGGATGCGCACGGCAAAGCGCTTCTGGCCATTGACCGAGACTTGCGCCACGCCCGGCAGCGTGGACAGCGATGGCGCGATCAGGTTTTCGGCGTAGTCGTTCAGCTCGGACAGCGTCAGCGATGGCGAGTTCATGGTCATGAACAGCACCGGCGCGTCGGCCGGATTGACCTTGCGGTAAGACGGCAGGTCGGTCATCTCGATCGGCAGCTGGCGTTGCGCGCGCAGCAGCGCGGCCTGCACGTCGACCGCCGCCTCGTTGACGTTGACGCTGGGATCGAATTCCAGCGTCAGCGAGGAGTTGCCCAGCGTGTTGGTGGAGGTGATCAGGGCCAGCCCGGCGATGGTGGAGAACTGTTTCTCCAGCGGCAGCGCCACCGAGGACGCCATGGTGTCCGGCGAGGCGCCCGGCAGGTCGGCCGAGACGTTGATCACCGGCGTGTTGTAGCTTGGCAGGGCCGCCACCGGGATGTAGAAGTAGGACAGCACGCCGGCCAGGATCAGGGTGGCCGACAGCAGCACCACCATCACCGGACGGCGGATACACAACTCGGAAAGGTTCATCGCTTAGCCTTTCTGCCTGGATCCATCGAGCTTGACATCGGCTGGCTTGTCGGCCGAGGCGATGCGCACTTTGCCGCCCGGCCGCAGGTTTTGCTTGCCGTCGACAATGACCTGTTCATCCCCACTGAGTCCGGACACGGCGGCGCTTTCGCCAAAGGCGTACAAGCGCTTGATATTGACCACTTTGGCGGACTGGTCTTTGTCCACCGCGTAGATGAAGGTGCCCCGGGTGTTGCTAATGATAGCGTTTTGCGGAATCACCGTCGCGTCTTTTATCACGTGGGAAACCAGCTTGGTATTGACGTACTGGCCCGGCCACAGGGTGGTGTCCTTGTTGTCGAACTGGGCTTTCACGCGGATCACGCCGGCCACCGGGTCGACCGTGTTGTCGATGAAGCTGAGCTTGCCGTTCAGGGCGACGCTGGAATTGTCCAGCGTGACTTGCACCGGCACCGCGCCTTCGCGCTGGGCCGCCATCAGGCCGGCCAGTGCCGTTTCCGGCAGGGTGAAGGCGACGTTGATCGGGTCGAGCTGGGTGACGGTGGTGAGCGAAGTGGTCATCTGCACCAGGCTGCCCGGATAAACGTTGATGGCGCCGACGCGGCCGGTCATCGGCGCGCGGATGGCGGTGTAGCTGGCATCCACGCCGGCCGAGCGGGCGGCGGCGATGTCGGCGTTGAGCAGCGCGCGGGCCGAGTCGACCTGGCTTTTCAGGGTGTCGACCGCGCCCTGGGCGATGAATTTTTTCTCCAGCAGTTCCAGCGCGCGCTTGTACTGGCGCTCGTAGTCGGCCAGCGAGGCACGGTCGCGCTCGACCTGGGCGTTGGCCTTGTCCATATTGGCGCGCTCGGTGCGGTCGTCCAATGTGAACATCAGCTCGCCGGATTTGACGAACTGCCCTTCCTTGATATGAACCTTGGCAATGGTGCTGGTGGTTTGCGGATGCAGGTCCACCGTGCTGATCGGCGTGACCGTGCCATTGGCTTGCAGCACCACCGGCACATCCTGCTTTTTCGGCGCAACGATGCTGACCGTGGTCGGGCCTTGCGGACCGCCTGCCATCGGCTTGTGGCCGCCGGCCGGCTCGGCGCCCTGGTGCGTCACGGCCCAGATACCGCCGCCTGCTACCACGATCGCACCAACCAGGAATGCTAAGGAAGATTTTTTCATTTTAATAATAATGTCTGCGTCGGAGAATATTGCCGCCGTGATAGGGCGAAATATTGTCGCATAGTATGTATGAGAAAAACTGCGCCAGTATTACCGCCGGACGGTTTTTTATGCGTGAAGGTTGGTTAGCTGCCGGCGTAGTACTCGGGCACCACCAGCGTCACCTCCAGCCCGCCATCCTTGTGGTTGGACAGGGTGACGTTGGCGCCATGCTGCTCGGCGATGTTGCGGGCGATGGTCAGCCCCAGGCCGGTGCCGCCGGAGGCGCGCGAGCGCGAAGTCTCGATGCGGTAAAACGGTTCGAACACGCGCGCCATCTGGTCCGGGGCGATGCCGGGACCGCCGTCGCGGATGCGGATGCGGGCCGCGCCGGCCAGCCGCTCGACGGTGACGTTGGCGTAGTGGCCGTACTTGACGGCGTTGTCGATCAGGTTGACCAGGCAGCGGCGGATCGCCATCGGCCGCCCCATCAGCGCCATCGCTGCGCGGCCGCGCAGTTCGACGTGCTGGCCGACGTCGGTGGCGTCGCTGCAGACGCTGTCGAGCAGCGCGTCAAGATCGAGCGCCTGCATGGTTTCGGAGGAGTCCATGCTGCGCGCCAGGTCCAGGCCTTCCTTGACCATCAGCTGCATGGCCGACAGGTCGTCGATCAGGCGCTGCTGCAGTTCCGGATCGCTGACCTTTTCCAGCCGCAGTCGCAGGCGCGTCAGCGGCGTTTGCAGGTCATGCGTGATGGCGGCCAGCATCTGGGTGCGCTGGGTGATGTGCTGGCGGATGCGCGCCTGCATGGCGTTGAACGCGGCGCTGGCCTGGCGGATTTCCGAGGCGCCGCTCAGCACCACCGGCGGGTGGTTGATGTCGTTGCCCAGGTCCTTGGCCGCCTGCGCCAGGCGCTTGAGCGGCTTGATGGTCATGCGCGCCACCAGATAGGCCAGGAAGGCCACGCTGAGCAGGAAAGGCAGCAGCGACAGCAGTTCGCTATGCGGCGAGGCCGGCGGCTGGCGCGGCGGCAGCACGGACAGCTTGAGGATGTGGCCGTCGTGCAGGGTGACATTCATGGTTTCGCAGGTGCCGCGCCATTGCGTCGGCGCGAAGATGCTGGTGGTCTGGCGCGGCTGGTCGCAGGCGATCGGATGTTCGGCCAGCGGGCCCAGCTTGTAGCGTTCGCCGAGGCGCTGCTGCAGCGAAGTGGAAAATTCGGTCGCCGGCAAGGCTTGCGCCTGCGGCATGTCGCTCATTTCAAGCCGCACCGTACCGCGGCTGGCGGCCACCAGGAAGGTCGGGCGCGCGCTTTCCGGCATGACGTCGGCGGTGGTGATGAGTTGCTCGGCCCGTTCCAGCGCGTGGAAGTCGCGGTAGCGCTCCAGCGCGCGCGTGCGTTCATTCACAGCCAGCCACTGGGTCAGCGCCGCCGAGGCGACGATACCCAGCAGCAGGACCAGGAACACGCGCCCGGTCATCGAACCGAGAAAGGCTTTCACTGTTGCGGCTCCACCGTCACCTGGCCGGCCAGCACGTAGCCGCCGTTACGGACCGTCTTGATGATCTGCGGCATGCGCGCATCCTCGCCCAGCTTCTGGCGCAGGCGGCTGATCTGGATGTCGATCGAGCGGTCGAAGGGATCGGCATCACGGCCTTGCGTGAGGTTCAGCAATTGGTCGCGGTTGAGCACGCGGTTCGGGTGCTCCAGGAAGACCTTGAGCAGGCGGAATTCCGCGCCCGACAGCATGATCACGATGCCATCCGGATTGAGCAGGTGGCGCGCCGTCAGGTCCAGCGTCCAGCCGGAAAATTTCATTTGCTGCGCCTTGTCGGCGCCTATGCCGGTCGGCATGGCGTTGCTGCGGCGCAGGACGCTGCGGATGCGGGCCAGCAGCTCGCGCGGCTCGAACGGTTTGGGCAGGTAGTCGTCGGCGCCCATTTCCAGGCCGAGGATGCGGTCCAGCGGCTCGTTGCGGGCGGTCAGCATGATCACCGGCAGGGTCGAGTGGGCGCGCAGCTTGCGGCACAAAGTCAGCCCGTCGTCACCGGGCAAGTTGAGGTCGAGTACCACCAGCTCGGGGCGGCCTTCATCCAGCAGCTTCCACATGGCGGTGCCGTCGGCCGCGCACAGGGCGCGGTAGCCGTTCGATTCGAGGTAGTCAGCCAGCAGGGTGCGGATATCGCGATCGTCGTCAACGATCAGAATAGTAGATGTCGGTTCCATGCGCTCATTATCCATGCAAGACCATGAAGCTATTGTATCGTCTTGTATATGCCGGCAGGGGCTTATCGTGGGCGAAACATCTGGATACAAAAACTTCGGCCGGAGCAACGTAAGAGCAACCTTGGGGGATGAAGATGGTCACAAGCGCAGACCGCTGCGATGACTAAACTCTCAACCATGAAGGAACGACCATGAACATCTTACGCAAAAGCATACTGATCGGTTTTACGGTACTGGGCATGGCCGCCGCCCACGCACAGGATGCCCAACCATCGGCCAAGCCGCATGGCGCCCATCCGAGCAAGGAGCAGATGCAGGCCAAAATGGCCGAGATGTACGCCAAGCGCCAGGCGCGCCTGCACGATCTGCTGAAACTGACCGCGCAGCAGGAGTCGGCCTGGGCCAGCTATCAGGCCGCCATCAAGCCGGCCGCACTGGACGGCCAGCGTCCGGAACACAAGCCGTTCAACAAGCTGACCTCGCCAGAGCGCCTGACGCTGGCATTGGACATGACCAGGAAGCGCGAAGCTGCGCTGGAGACGCGCCTGAAAGCCGTGACCGCGTTTTATGCTCAGCTGAATCCGGCCCAGCAAACGCTGTTCGATGAACACAGCTTTGGCGGCGGGCGCGACGGCTTCCACGGACATCGCCGCCATCACGGCATGCGCGGCGGCTGGGGCCATGGCGAAGGCTGGGGCGGCCCGCGCCAACAGGGCTGATCAGTTCAGGGCGGACAGGGATGCGGTGAATTTCGCCGCATCCTGGAAGCCGATCACGCGGGCGTTGGCGATTTCCTTGCCCTGTTTGTCGAACAGGATGATGCCCGGCGGGCCAAACAGGCCGAAGCGTTTCAGCATGGCTTTGTCGTCGGCATCGTTGGCGGTGACGTCCACTTGCAGCAGCACGGTGTTGGCCAGTCTGGCGCGCACTTGCGGGTCGACGAAGGTGAGTTTTTCCATCTCCTTGCAGGACACGCACCAGTCGGCGTAGAAATCCAGCATGGCGGTTTTGCCGCCGGTCTGGGCCAGCACGGCGTCCAGCTGCTGCACGGTCTTGATGCGCTGGAAGGCCAGCGGCGCTTCATGCGCGGCTTTGCCGCCGGTGAGGTGGGCCAGCGGCGCCAGCGGATCGCGGCCGCCGCTGACCACGCCCACCAGCTGCGCCACGCCCAGCACGGCGACGATCACGCCCACCGACTTGGCCACCCATCGGCCGGAATTCATCAGCAAATACACGCCGTAGCCGACGAACAGCGCGGCCCAGCCCATCATCTGCACCGCCCCCGGCAGCACGGGCGATACCAGCCACCAGCCAACGGCCAGCATCAGCACGCCGAAGAAGCGTTTGACGGAATCCATCCACATGCCGGCTTTCGGCAGCAAGGCGCCGGCCGAGACGCCGACCAGTATCAGCGGCACGCTCATGCCGACCGCCATTGCGAACAGCGCGCCGCCGCCGATGAGGATGTCGCGCGACTGGCTGATGTAGACCAGCGCGGCGGCCAGCGGCGCGGCCACGCACGGGCCGACGATCAGCGCGGAGATCGCGCCCATGACGAATACGCCGGCCAGCTTGCCGGAGGCCTGGCGATTGGAGACGGTGCTCAGTTTGCTTTGCAGCGCGGCCGGGACTTGCAGTTCGTAGAAGCCGAACATGGACAGCGACAGCAGCGCCATCAGCAAGGCGAAAGCGCCCAGCACCCACGGGTTTTGCAGCGCGCTGGCCAGGCCTTCGCCAGCCAGTCCGGCCGCCACGCCGAGGGCGGTGTAGACCAGGGCCATGCCCAGCGCGTAGGTGACGGACAGCAGCAAGCCGCGGCTGCGGCTCGATTGCGCGCCTTCGCCGACGATGATGGAGGACAGGATGGGCACCATCGGCAGCACGCACGGCGTGAACGACAGCCCCAGGCCCAGCAGGGCGAACAGCGGCAGGATGAGCAGCAGCTTGCCGGATTTCAAGGCGGCTTCCAGGCGGCCGGATTCGCTGGCCGGTGCGGCTGGCGCGGCGGCGGCCGGCGCCGGTTGCGGGATGTCGGTCGCGGTCGGCTTCGGCACGGTGTAAATCTTGACGCCCGGGGCGGCCGGCGCAGCCTTGCCGCCGTCAACGCCAAAGCTGACCGCGCCCTGCCCGGCGGCGGCGGTTGGAGCGGCGGCCACGCCGGCGGCGGCGTTAGCTGCGACCGGAGTGCTATTCGTCGTCGCGCCTGCGGCCGCCGTGCCGGCGGCGCCCGTTGCGGCCGGGGCCGCCGCAGGCAGCGGAACGGCGCCGCTGCCAGTCAGCGCAGCCTTGTAATCCTGCGGCGCATAGCACAGGCCCTTGTCCGAGCAGCCCTGGCCGCTGGCCAGCAGCGTGAACGCGCCGTTCACGTCCACCGGCATGGTGATAGTGACGCTCTTGCGATACGTCTCCACGTCCTTGGCAAACGTCTCGTCGTAGTGCACCTTGCCCGGCGGGATTTGCGGCGCGCCCAGCTTGGCGCCTTGCGCGCTGAACTTGAAGCGCTCGCGATACATGTAATAGCCATCGGCGATCTGGAAGGTCACCGCAACGGTATGCCCATCCACCATGCGCGCCGAAAACTTGAACGCTTCGGACGGATCAAGAAAATCCTCCGCGCGGGCAGGCTGGCACAGAAGCGCGATCAGCGCCAGCAGCGGCGCGATAAAACGGGCAAATCGGGACATGAAAAATCTTCTCTCGGAGAGCTGGTCATTGGAGCAACAGGCATAGTACACCGAGCGCGTTTTTCCCGCCTGAACGCGGCCTTAAAAGCTTGTTTTATGCGAAACTCGGCCCTTTCAATACCCGTGGAGCAAGCCCATGCCCTCTTTCCGCCCTCTTCTGCTGTCCGCCCTCGCGCTGAGCGCCCTGCCCGCGCTGGCGCAGGCGCCAGCCAAGGCCCTGAACGCCATCTCGTCCAAGGATTTGCTGGAACACATCCAAACGCTGGCGTCCGACGAGCTTGAAGGCCGCGCGCCCGGTACCGCCGGCGAAACCAAAACCGTGGCCTACATCCAGCAGGAGTTCAAGAAGCTGGGCCTGAAACCGGGTAATCCGGACGGTTCCTGGGTGCAGGCCGTGCCGATGCGCGGTCAGAAGCCGACGCCGAGTTTCAGCTACACCATCAACGGCCAGAAAGTGGCGCTGAATTTCCCGGATGACTATGTTGCCCATTCGACCAGCCAGCCAGACACGGTCAATGTTAACAATTCGGAAATCGTGTTTGTCGGTTACGGCGTGCAGGCGCCGGAATACGGCTGGGACGATTACAAGGGCGTCGACGTGCGCGGCAAAACCATTCTGATGCTGATCAACGACCCGGCCATCCCCGATCCGAACAATCCGGCCGAACTGGACCCGGCCATGTTCAAGGGCAAGGCCATGACGTACTACGGCCGCTGGACCTACAAATACGAAATCGCCGCCAAGCTGGGCGCGGCAGCCGCTATTATCATTCATGAAACAAAACCAGCCGCCTATCCGTGGGACGTGGTACGCAGCGGCGGCGTGGCCGAGAACTTCAGTCTGCTGCGCCAGGGCGACGATCCGGACGCGCCACCGGTGCCGGGCTGGATTCAGCTCGATAAGGCGAAGGCCATGATGGCAGCCGCCGGCTACGATTTCGATACGCTGAAAAAACAGGCTCTCACCAAAGACTTCCGTCCGGTCAGCCTGAAAGGTACGGCTGACTTCAAGATCGAAAATGTTTCCCGCAACGTGAATTCGAATAACGTCGTGGCGAAAATCGAAGGCAGCGATCCCAAGCTGAAAAACGAATATGTGATTTACAGCGCGCATTGGGACCATTTGGGTATCGACGAGAAACTGCCAGGCGAACGCAGCAAGCAGATTTATCACGGCGCTTTGGATAATGCTTCTGGCGTCGCTGCATTAATGGAATTGGCCAAGGCTTATAAAGCTTTACCGAAAGCGCCAAAGCGTTCGATTCTGTTTATTGCCACCACTGCGGAAGAAAAAGGTCTGCTTGGTGCAAAATATTATGCCGCGCACCCGCTTTATCCGCTGAAAAACACTGTTGCCGATATCAATATCGACGGTATTAACGCGTGGGGTAAAACGGCGCAGATTGAAAACGTCACGTCCGGCCATTCCAATATCGATGCTTTGCTGGAGAAATACGCTAAATCGCAGGGCCGTTTAATGGAAAAAGATTCGCGTTCTGAACTGGGCAGTTTCTATCGCGCTGACCAGTTGGAATTTGCCCGGGCCGGCGTGCCGGTTTTATATACCAAAGCGCGCAGCCGTTATCTGGACAAACCGGAGAATTACGCGCGTGAAGTCGTGGATAACTATTTCTCCCACGACTATCACCAGCCGACAGACGGTTTCCGCAAGGACTGGGATTTCAGCGGCGGCGTGCAGGACATCCAGCTGCTGTTCCAGGTGGGCCTCGACATCGCCCAAGGAGTAACGCCAACCTGGAACGCCAACTCCGAGTTCAAAGCGGCCGGCGACCGCCGTTTGAAGTAGCTCAGACTCAAAAATGGTTTATACATGCCAATTTTTGGCATGTATAACCCCAAGGCTCCCGCCAGTTCCTCAGCGCGCGTTCTACCGTCACTACGCGGAGCGCGCGCTGGCACCGCCAGATTTATCCTCCGGCCACGCTCAGCATCGCAGCCATCCTGCCGCTCGCTCGGTTCGGGACACTGGCGGCCTCTCGCTTCGGCGCTGGCGGTTTTAATGGCGCCGGCATGTTCCATTTTGTACGTAATTGATTTGTGAATATCGGCCATCGGGTGGAACTGAAACGGTGCCAGCGTAATTGGGGATATTTTTCAAGTCAGAATAAATAATAAGATCCCTTTTCAAGCTGCGGACGTATCAGATTTAGCCCGTGGCTCGCGAAAGACGAAAAAAAAGCCAGGCTAGGCCTGGCTTTTTAATACTGCGAGATTACCGGCTGATTATTCAGCGGTTGGTGCATCTTCCACAGCGGTGACTTCTGGACGGTCCAGCAGCTCAACATAAGCCATTGGAGCGTTATCGCCAACGCGGAAACCCATTTTCAGGATGCGCAGGTAGCCGCCATTACGTGCAGCGTAGCGTGGGCCCAGTTCCGAGAACAGTTTGCCTACGATTTCGCGGTCGCGCAGACGGGAGAATGCCAGACGCTTGTTAGCCAGGGTGTCGGTCTTGCCCAGGGTCAGAATAGGCTCAACTACGCGGCGCAGTTCTTTAGCTTTTGGCAGCGTGGTTTTAATGGCTTCATGACGCAGCAGCGATACGGTCATGTTGCGCAGCATAGCCAGACGGTGGGACGAGGTACGGTTCAGTTTACGGAGGCCGTGACGGTGACGCATGGTACTTCCTTTCAATGATGTTTAAATCCGAGTTCTTCGATCGCTTTGGCAAATGCCAGAGCGCGGACCGGTTTTAGTGAATAACGCCCGCTGCGACATGCAGCGGGCGGGTACTGCAAACTACTTATTACTTTTCCAGACCAGCAGGCGGCCAGTTTTCCAGCTTCATGCCCAGGGTCAGACCACGGGAAGCCAGGACTTCCTTGATCTCGTTCAGCGACTTGCGGCCCAGGTTCGGGGTCTTCAGCAGTTCGTTTTCCGAACGCTGGATCAGGTCGCCGATGTAGTAGATGTTTTCTGCTTTCAGGCAGTTTGCCGAACGCACGGTCAGTTCCAGATCGTCCACCGGACGCAGCAGGATCGGATCGACCAGCGGTGCACGCGATGGCGCTTCCGCAGCCGCTTCGGTGCCTTCCAGGGCAGCGAACACGTTCAGTTGATCGACCAGCACGCGCGCCGATTGACGGATCGCTTCTTCCGGCGAGATCACACCGTTGGTTTCGATGTTGATGATCAGCTTATCCAGGTCGGTACGCTGTTCCACACGAGCGGACTCAACGAAGTACGACACGCGGCGCACTGGCGAGAACGAAGCGTCCAGAATGATGCGGCCGATGGTTTTGTTGGTGTCTTCCGACAGACGACGCACGTTACCTGGCACATAGCCGCGGCCTTTTTCGACCTTGATCTGCATGTCCAGTTTGCCGCCGGCGGTCAGGTGAGCGATCACGTGGTCCGGGTTGATCAGTTCCACGTCGTGTGGCAGATCGATGTCCGAAGCCAGCACGGCGCCTTCGCCTTCTTTCTTCAGGGTCAGGGTGACGGAGTCACGGTTGTGCACTTTGAACACAACGCCCTTCAGGTTCAGCAGCAGGTCAACCACGTCTTCTTGCACGCCATCCAGCGACGAGTACTCGTGCACCACACCGGCGATGGTCACTTCGGTCGGCGCGTAGCCGATCATCGAGGACAGCAGGACGCGGCGCAGCGCGTTGCCCAGGGTGTGGCCGTAGCCGCGTTCAAACGGTTCCATCACGACTTTGGCGTGACCGGCGCCCAGCGCCTCGACATCGATAATACGTGGTTTCAACAGGCTGTTTTGCATGTAAATGTCCTTTTCAATACCCTCGGCGCGTTAGGCCGATAAGGCTGATGGCATTAGTGAAAACGCCCGCTTGACAAAGCGGGCGGGTTTTAGTGCTACTTAGACTACAGATTAACGCGAGTACAGTTCGACGATCAGCGATTCGTTGACGTCGTTAGCGATCTCGTTGCGCTCTGGCAGGGACTTGAAGGTGCCTTCCATTTTCTTGGCATCCACCGACACCCAAGCTGGCATGCCAACTTGTTCAGCCAGCGACAGCGCTTCCAGGATACGCACTTGCTTCTTGGCTTTTTCGCGCACGGCGATCACGTCGCCGACTTTGACCGAGTACGAAGCGATGTTCACCACATTGCCGTTCACGGTGAAGGCTTTGTGCGATACCAGCTGACGCGCTTCAGCGCGGGTCGAGCCGAAGCCCATGCGGTAGGCAACGTTGTCCAGACGGGCTTCCAGCAGCTTCAGCAGGGTTTCGCCGGTGTTGCCCTTGCGGCGGTCGGCTTCTGCGAAGTAGCGACGGAACTGACGTTCCAACACGCCGTACATACGTTTTACTTTTTGCTTTTCGCGCAGCTGGTTGCCGTAGTCCGAGGTGCGGGCGCCCGATTTCACGCCGTGCTGACCTGGCTTGACGTCCAGTTTGCATTTGCTGTCCAGCGAGCGGCGTGCGCTCTTCAGGAACAGGTCGGTGCCTTCACGGCGGGAGAGTTTTGCTTTTGGTCCGATATAACGTGCCACGGTGCTTTCCTTTTAAAATAAATGACGTCCCAACCGCGCAGTTTCGCAACGGCGGTTAGACGCTAGTCTGGTCTGCAGTGAGCCAGACGTGGCTTGGGTCTGTGCGAGACAGACGACAATAGCCGGGCAGTATAGCCGTCTTCGGCTTCCTGCACCAGCTTTATTGTGTAACAGCAGAACCGGCAGAGCCGGTCCGGCCATTAGATACGACGACGCTTTGGAGGGCGGCAGCCGTTGTGCGGAACTGGCGTCACGTCCTGGATCTCGGTGATCTTGATGCCCAGGTTGTTCAGCGCGCGCACAGCCGATTCACGGCCTGGGCCTGGGCCCTTGATGCGCACTTCCAGGTTTTTCACGCCGCATTCGATCGCGACTTTACCAGCGGCTTCGGCAGCAACCTGCGCTGCGAACGGGGTCGATTTACGCGAACCCTTGAAGCCAGCACCACCGGAGGTCGCCCACGACAGAGCGTTGCCCTGACGGTCGGTGATGGTGATGATGGTGTTGTTGAAGGAAGCGTGAACGTGTGCGATACCTTCGGCAACGTTCTTCTTGACCTTCTTGCGTACGCGAGCTGCTGCTGCGCTGCTTTGTTGCTTAGCCATGTGATTTCCCTAGATTATTTCTTGAGCGATTGAGCGGCTTTGCGCGGGCCCTTGCGGGTACGCGCATTGGTGCGGGTGCGTTGACCGCGGACCGGCAGGCCCTTACGGTGACGCATACCACGGTAGCAGCCCAGGTCCATCAAACGCTTGATGTTCATGGACAGTTCGCGACGCAGATCGCCTTCGACGATGAATTTAGCTACTTCATCGCGCAGCTTTTCCAGTTCGCTGTCGTCCAGGTCTTTGACCTTTTTATTGGTCGCAATACCGGTCTGCGCGCAGATGAACTTTGCGCGTGGACGGCCTACACCGTAGATGGCGGTCAGGCCGATAACGGTGTGCTGATGATTTGGGATATTAACCCCTGCAATACGTGCCATTCGTTATTCCTCGATAAATAACGGTTATTAACCTTGACGCTGCTTGTGACGTGGTTCGACGCAGATTACGCGAACAACGCCCTTGCGCTTGATGATCTTGCAGTTGCGGCAGATCCGCTTGACTGAGGCGTTAACTTTCATGATGAACTCTCTTCTAAAGGTTCGATTATCTAAAATTACTTGGTCCGGAACACAATGCGGGCGCGGGACAGGTCGTAAGGTGTCAGTTCGACCGTCACCTTATCGCCAGGCAGGATGCGGATATAGTTCATCCGCATTTTACCTGAAATATGTCCCAGCACCACGTGCCCGTTTTCCAGCTTTACTCGAAATGTTGCATTAGGGAGATTTTCCAGGATCTCGCCCTGCATCTGTATGACGTCGTCTTTTGCCATTCGGTGTATGTGAAACCGCGCTTATCGCGTCGGAATTCCGCCTTTGAAGTTTGCTTTGCGCAGCAGCGATTCATATTGCTGCGACATCACGTAGTTTTGTACTTGGGCCATGAAGTCCATGGTCACAACCACAATAATCAACAGAGAAGTACCACCAAAATAGAACGGTACTTTCCACTCGGCTACCAAGAATTCCGGCAACAAACACACCAAAGTGATGTAGATGGCGCCAGCCAGTGTCAATCGCGTCAGGATCTTGTCGATGTAACGGGCAGTCTGCTCACCGGGACGTATCCCTGGCACAAAGGCCCCGCTCTTCTTCAAGTTATCCGCTGTTTCCTTGCTGTTGAAGACCAGCGCTGTATAGAAGAAACAGAAAAACACGATCGCAACGGCGTACAACAGTGCGTGGATGGGCTCGCCTGGCCCCATCGATGCTGCCAAATCTTTCAAGAACCGGACCACTGGGTTGGCCGTATCGGCGCCCGTAGTGAACCAGCCCACGATCGTTGCCGGGAACAAGATAATCGACGAAGCGAAGATCGGTGGAATCACGCCGGCCATGTTCAACTTCAATGGCAGGTGCGAGGTTTGGCCACCGTAAATCTTGTTACCCACCTGGCGTTTCGCATAATTGACCAGAATTTTGCGTTGGCCACGTTCCACGAATACCACCAGGAACGTCACCGCCACCACCAGGATCATGATGATGATCGCCGACAGCGCGCCAATCGAACCGTTGCTCACCGACTGGCCGAGGCCACCCAGCGCGCCCGGCAGACCGGCAGCGATACCTGCGAAGATGATGATCGAGATACCGTTACCGAGACCGCGCTCGGTAATTTGCTCGCCCAACCACATCACGAACATGGTGCCGGTCAACAGCGTAACGACCGTCACGAAACGGAAGGCATAGCCTGGATCCAGCACCAGACCTGCCTGCGACTCTAAAGCAACTGCAATACCGAGCGCCTGGAACGTCGCCAGCACCACCGTGAAGTAACGGGTGTACTGCGTGATCTTGCGTCGGCCTGCTTCGCCTTCCTTCTTCAACGCTTCCATCTGCGGCGAGACGATCGACACCAACTGCATGATGATCGAGGCCGAGATGTACGGCGTGATACCCAGCGCAAACACTGTGAAGCGCGCGAGCGCGCCACCGCTGAACATGTTCAACATGCCCAGGATGCCGCCCTCTTGCGACTTGAACAGCGCGGCCAATTGTACCGGATCGATCCCGGGAACCGGGATGTGAGCGCCGATACGATAAACCACCAATGCGCCAAGCAGGAACCAGAGCCGGCCCCAAGGGAAACCAGCTGCTGCACTTTTAGCCAATTGTGGATTAGTCGCCAATTTTCGCTCCGATCAAGCTGTTAGCGGTGGCTCAAGCTACCGAGCCGCCGGCTGCTTCGATGGCGGCTTTCGCGCCAGCGGTCACTTTCAGGCCTTTGAGGTTCACCGCTTTGGTGATCTCGCCGGACAGGATGACGCGCACGTCGCGTGCCAGCACGCTCAGTACGCCAGCTTGTTTCAGCACCAGGATGTCGACATCGCCAACAGCCAGGTTGTTCAGGTCGGACAGGCGCACTTCAGCTTTGAAGGTGGCGTTGAGCGACTTGAAACCGCGCTTAGGCAGACGACGTTGCAGAGGCATCTGACCGCCTTCGAAGCCGACTTTGTGGAAGCCGCCCGAACGCGATTTCTGACCCTTGTGGCCGCGGCCCGCGGTTTTACCCAGGCCGGAGCCGATACCGCGGCCGACGCGACGCTTGTAGTGCTTGGCGCCGTCAGCTGGTTGAATGGTATTCAGTTCCATGATTTCTCCGTGAGTAAGCCGAGGCTTACGCAACTACTTTAACGAGATACGACACTTTGTTGATCATGCCGCGTACCGATGGGGTGTCCTGCAGCTCGGCGATCGAGTTCACGCGACGCAGGCCCAGGCCCTTGACGGTCGCGCGGTGATCTTGACGAGTGCCGATCAGGCCCTTCACCAGTTGTACTTTGACGGTTTTCGTAGTCATGTGGTTCACCTTAACCCAGGATCTCTTCTACCGACTTGCCGCGTTTCGCAGCGATGTCAGCAGGAGTGCTCAGTTTAGCCAGGCCGTCCAGGGTGGCGCGGACCAGGTTGTACGGATTGCTCGAACCGGTCGATTTCGCGACCACGTCGGTAACGCCCATCACTTCGAAGATTGCGCGCATCGCGCCGCCAGCGATGACGCCGGTACCTGGCTTAGCAGGCGACATCATTACTTTCGAGGCGCCGTGGCGACCCAGGACGGTGTGGTGCAGGGTGCCGTTCTTCAGCGGTACCTTGATCAGGTTGCGGCGGGCTTCTTCCATTGCCTTCTGCACACCGACTGGTACCTCTTTCGACTTGCCCTTGCCCATGCCGATGCGGCCATCGCCGTCACCCACTACGGTCAGCGCGGCGAAACCCATGATACGACCACCCTTGACCACTTTGGTCACGCGGTTGATCGCGATCATTTTTTCGCGCATGCCATCATCCGGCTTGTCGCTTGCCATTTTTGCTTGCATTTTTGCCATGATCGTTCCTTAGAACTTCAGACCGGCTTCACGCGCGGCTTCTGCCAGCGCCTTCACACGGCCGTGATAACGGAAACCGGAACGGTCGAAGGCGACTTCGGTGATACCGGCTTTCAGTGCTTTTTCTGCTACGCGCTTGCCGACCAGTGCGGCGGCAGCGGCGTTGCCACCCTTGCCCGACTTGCCAGCCAGTTCGGCGCGCACTTCCGCTTCCACGGTCGAGGCCGAAACCAGTACTTTGGCGTCCGGGGAAATCAGGTTCGCGTAAATGTGCAGGTTAGTGCGGTGCACCGACAGGCGGTTCACTTTCAGTTGCGCGATCTTGATACGGGTTTGACGTCCGCGGCGCAGACGAGATTCTTTTTTATCCATCGTCAGCCCCTAATTACTTCTTCTTAGTTTCTTTAAGCTTAACCACTTCGTCCGCATAGCGAACGCCCTTGCCTTTGTATGGCTCAGGAGCGCGGTAAGCACGAACTTCTGCTGCTACCTGACCCACTTTTTGACGGTCGATGCCTTTGATGACGATCTCGGTCGGGGTGGCGGTGGCGCAGGTCACGCCGGCTGGCATGGCGTGCACGACAGGGTGCGAGAAACCCAGCGACAGGTTCAGCTTGTCGCCCTGGGCCTGGGCTTTGTAGCCCACGCCAACCAGGTTCAGCTTTTTCTCGAAGCCCTTGGTCACACCGGTCACCATGTTGTTGACCAGCGCGCGCAGCGTACCGGACATGGCGTTGGCTTCACGGCTGTCGTTGGACGGCTCGAAGCTCAGGGTACCAGCATTGTTTTCTACTTTTACCAGGCCGTTCAGGCTCTGGGTCAGGACGCCCAGCGGGCCCTTGACGGTGATCGCTTGTGCGGAGATGGCGACATCGGCGCCAGCTGGCACAGCGATAGGCATTTTAGCTACTCGGGACATGTCTTACTCCTTAGGCCACGTAGCAAATCACTTCGCCGCCGACACCGGTAGCGCGTGCTTTACGGTCGGTCATCACGCCTTGCGGGGTCGATACAATCGCCACACCCAGACCATTCATGACCGAAGGGATTTCGTCCTTGCCTTTGTACACGCGCAGACCTGGACGCGACACGCGCTCCAGACGCTCGATAACAGGACGGCCTACGTAGTACTTCAAACCGATTTTCAGTTCCGACTTGCCACCGGTCTCGGCGACAGCGAAATCTTCAATGTAACCCTCGTCCTTGAGGACGTTGGCAATCGCTACTTTGACTTTCGACGATGGCATGGCCACGGTCGTTTTTTGAACGCCTTGGGCGTTGCGAATGCGGGTCAGCATATCGGCGATAGGATCGCTCATACTCATTGCTTATTCTCCTATTACCAGCTAGCTTTAGTCATACCCGGAATCTCACCACGCATGGCGAATTCACGGAGCTTGATACGGCCCAGACCGAATTTACGGAAGGTGCCGCGCGGACGACCGGTGACCTGGCAGCGGTTGCGCTGGCGGGTCGGTGCCGAGTTACGTGGCAGGGCCTGCAGTTTCAGGCGCGCTTCGTAACGCTCTTCTTCCGACTTGTTCTGGTCATCGATGATGGCCTTCAGAGCGGCGCGCTTGGCAGCGAACTTGGCTACCAGGTCAGCACGTTTCTGTTCACGGTTAATCAGTGCGAGTTTTGCCATGATCTCTTAGTTCCTGAACGGGAATTTGAAGGCGGCGAGCAGAGCTTTCGCTTCGTCGTCGGTCTTAGCAGTGGTGGTGATCGAAATGTTCATACCACGCAGCGCATCGATCTTGTCGTACTCGATCTCAGGGAAGATGATCTGCTCTTTCACGCCGATGTTGTAGTTGCCGCGGCCGTCGAAGGCCTTGCCATTCACACCGCGGAAGTCACGCACGCGCGGCAGGGCCACGGTGATGAAGCGGTCGAGGAACTCGTACATGCGGGCGCCGCGCAGGGTCACCATGGTACCGATCGGGTAGCCTTCACGGATCTTGAAGCCGGCGATTGCTTTGCGGGCCTTGGTCACCACTGGCTTCTGGCCGGCGATCTTGGTCAGGTCGCCAACAGCGTGCTCAATGATCTTCTTGTCCGCGACCGCTTCCGACAGACCCATGTTCAGGGTGATCTTGGTCAGACGTGGAACTTCCATCACCGATTTGTAACCGAATTTCGCGGTCAGGTCGGCGACGACCTTTTCTTTATAGAATTCTTGGAGACGTGCCATGATTTCTTAAGCCTTCACTACTTCGCCGGACGATTTGAAGACGCGGACTTTTTTGCCATCCACTTCCTTGAAACCAACACGGTCTGCCTTGCCAGTCGCCGCATTGAACAATGCAACGTTGGACACGTGAATCGGCATGGTCTTATCGACGATACCACCTTGTACGCCAGTCATTGGGTTCGGCTTGGTCGCTTTCTTCGCGACGTTGACGCCTTCAACCACAACGTGTTCCGCGTCAACACGACGCGAAACTACGCCACGCTTGCCCTTGTCTTTACCGGCCAGAACGATGACTTCGTCGTTTTTACGAATCTTATCCATTACTGACTCCTTACAGGACTTCCGGTGCCAGGGACACGATCTTCATGAACTTCTCAGTGCGCAGTTCGCGGGTCACTGGTCCAAAGATACGGGTACCGATCGGTTCCAGCTTGGCGTTCAGCAGCACGGCGGCGTTGCCGTCGAACTTCACCAGGGAACCGTCCTGGCGGCGAACACCCTTAGCGGTGCGCACTACCACGGCGTTATAAATTTCACCTTTTTTGACACGACCACGTGGCTGAGCCACCTTCACGGTGACCTTGATCACGTCGCCAATGCCAGCATAACGGCGCTTGGAACCGCCCAACACCTTGATGCACATGACTTCCTTGGCACCGGTGTTGTCGGCTACTTCGAGCCGGCTTTCAGTTTGAATCATAATATTCTCTTTCCCAACTTAAGCCGAAGAATCCACACAATGCGGACCTGCGGTCAGTCTTGGTCCCGCCAGAAGACCCTGCTGGGCCCGCTGCTTGGGTGCTTGACCTTCGTACTGCATACTGACCGCGCGGTACAGCGTCTGTGGCCAGACACTTTGCGGCGTTACATGAACGAAGCCCACGAGTATTACACACAACTCGCGGGCTTGCAAGAACTAATTGCAAAACGCCGCCCCCACCGGGGCGGGAGCGGCAATCTTGTCAATTAAACGATTTGCGCGGTTTGCACCACGCGGGTCACGGTCCATGCCTTCGTTTTGGAGATCGGACGACCTTCCGCGATTTCCACCGTGTCACCGGCTTTCACCTGGTTGGTCTCGTCGTGCGCGTGGTACTTGGCGCTGCGGACGATGATCTTGCCATACAGAGGGTGCTTCACGTGACGTTCGATCAGAACGGTAACGGTTTTGTCCATCTTGTCGGACACAACTTTACCGATCAGCGTGCGCTTCAGCTTTACTTGCTCGGTCATTTTGCTTCCTTCGTGTTCAATACCGTTTTTACGCGTGCGATATCGCGACGTACCTTCTTGAGCTGCGAGGTGTTGCTCAGCTGTTGCGTCGCGGTTTGCATACGCAGGCCGAATTGTGCCTTCAACAGATCGTTCAGCTCTTTTTCCAGAGCTGCCTGGTCCTTGCCGCGGAGTTCAGATGCTTTCATATTTCACTCCTGTTATTGACCAACTTGGCGCACCACGAAGGTGGTGGCCAGTGGCAGTTTGGCAGCGGCCAGGCGGAATGCTTCGCGCGCCAGTTCTTCTGCGACGCCATCCATCTCGTACAGGACTTTGCCTGGGCGGATTTCAGCGACGTAGTATTCCGGGTTACCTTTACCGTTACCCATACGGACTTCGGCCGGCTTGTTCGAAATCGGCTTGTCCGGGAAAACGCGGATCCAGATACGGCCGCCACGTTTGATGTGACGGGTCATGGCACGACGCGCCGCTTCGATCTGACGGGCAGTGATACGGCCACGAGCCACGGCCTTCAGACCGAACTCGCCGAACGACACGTTGGTGCCGGCGGTGTGCGAAATGCCGGTGTTGCGGCCTTTCTGCTCTTTACGATACTTTCTGCGTGCTGGTTGCAGCATGGTTATTCTCCTGCTTTCTCAGCCGGCTTGGCAGCGCGACGGGCGCCACCAGCTGGACGTGGACGGCCAGCTGGCTTGCCGTCTTCACGACGTGGGCCACGTGGCTTTTTCTCTTCAGCCGGGGTATCGATCACAGGCGCTTCGCCGGTGGCCGAACGGTCACCTTTGTAGACCCACACCTTGACACCGATGATGCCGTAGGTGGTCGACGCTTCCGAGGTGCCGTAGTCGATGTCGGCGCGCAGGGTGTGCAGTGGCACACGGCCTTCGCGATACCATTCGGTACGGGCGATCTCGATGCCGTTCAGACGACCGGACGACATGATCTTGATGCCCAGGGCGCCCAGGCGCATGGCGTTCTGCATGGCGCGCTTCATGGCGCGGCGGAACATGATGCGCTTTTCGAGCTGCTGAGCGATCGAGTCGGCGATCAGCTGCGAATCGATTTCCGGCTTGCGGATCTCTTCGATGTTGACGTGCACCGGCACGCCCATGATCTTGCCCAGAGCCGACTTCAGAACTTCGATGTCCTCGCCCTTCTTGCCGATCACCACACCTGGACGCGAGCTGTAGATGGTGAAACGCGCGTTCTTGGCTGGACGCTCGATGACGATGCGACCGACCGAAGCGTTCTTCAGCTTGGTTTTCAGGTAGGTACGTGCTTTCAAGTCTTCGTTCAGCATGTCGGCAAAGTTACCATTGCCAGCGTACCAACGCGAAGCCCAGTTACGGGTTACCGCCAGACGGAAACCGGTTGGATGAATTTTCTGACCCATCTTGGCTCCTTAGTTACCGACGGTCACGTAAATGTGACACGATTGTTTCGAAATACGATCGCCACGACCCTTTGCACGCGCGGTGAAGCGCTTGAGGATCGGGCCCTTTTCGACGTAGATCGTTTTCACGAACAGTTCGTCGATGTCGGCACCGTCATTGTGCTCGGCGTTGGCGATGGCCGACTCCAGCACTTTCTTGATGATGGTGGCGCCTTTTTTCGGGCTGAACTGCAGAATGTTCAGCGCGGCGTCAACTTTCTTGCCACGGATCAGGTCAGCAACCAGGCGGCCCTTTTGGTCCGACAGGCGCACGCCTTTGAGGATAGCTTTGGTTTCCATTATTTCTTCGCCTTCTTGTCAGCGGCATGGCCCTTGAACGTGCGGGTCAGCGCGAATTCACCGAGCTTGTGACCAACCATGTTCTCGGAAACGTACACAGGCACGTGCAGCTTGCCGTTGTGAACAGCGATCGTCAGGCCGATGAAGTCAGGCATGATGGTCGAGCGACGGGACCAGGTTTTGATTGGCTTTTTGTCTTTGGACGCTTGCGCGGCTTCGACTTTTTTCACCAGGTGGGCGTCACAGAACGGCCCTTTTTTCAATGAACGAGTCATGATTTATCCTTATTTCTTACCGCGGCGCGAGACGATCATCGAAGAAGTGCGCTTGTTCGAGCGAGTCTTCTTACCCTTGGTCTGCTGGCCCCATGGCGATACTGGATGACGACCAGCTGCGGTACGGCCTTCACCACCACCGTGCGGGTGGTCGATCGGGTTCATGACCACACCGCGAACGGTAGGACGAACACCGCGCCAACGCATGGCACCGGCTTTACCAATCTTGCGCAGCGAGTGCTCGGCATTGCCGACTTCACCCACGGTTGCACGGCACTCGATGTGCACGCGGCGCACTTCACCCGAGCGCAGACGCACTTGAGCGTAGGTGCCTTCGCGCGCCATCAGCACCACGCCGGCGCCGGCGGTACGGGCCATCTGGGCACCTTTACCTGGCAGCATTTCGACGCAGTTCATGATGGTACCGACTGGAATGTTGCGGATCGGCAGGCAGTTACCGGCCTTGATCGGCGCTTCCGCACCGTTCATCACGGTGTCGCCCACAGCCATGCCTTTGGTGGCGATGATGTAAGCGCGGGCACCGTCGGCGTAGCACAGCAGAGCGATGTGCGCGGTACGGTTAGGATCGTATTCGATACGTTCCACTTTCGCCGGGATACCGTCCTTGCTGTTACGCTTGAAGTCGATCACGCGATAGTGCTGCTTGTGACCACCACCGATGTGACGGGTGGTGATGTGGCCGTTGTTGTTACGGCCGGCAGTTTTCGATTTTTTCTCAACCAGAGCAGCGAACGGACGGCCTTTGTACAGGTCGCTGTTCACCACTTTCACCATGCCGCGACGGCCTGGGGAGGTTGGCTTCATCTTAACGAGTGCCATTATTTAGCCTCCTCGGTGAAATTGATTTCCTGGCCTGGCTTCAGGCACACGAAAGCACGCTTGGTGTGGTTGCGGCGGCCGATGTGGGCGCCCGAACGCTTTTGCTTGCCTTCGCGGTTCACGGTTTGCACCGATTCCACTTGGACTTTGAACAGCAGTTCTACGGCAGCCTTGATCTCTGGCTTGGTCGCGTCGGTGGTAACACGGAACACGATCTGCTCGTTCTTTTCCGCGACCAGGGTGGCCTTTTCGGAAATGACTGGAGCGACCAGTACTTTCAGCAGGCGTTCTTCGCTAAATTTCAATGCGCTCATGCCAGCATCTCCTCAATCTTCGCCAGGGCAGCCTTGGTCACCAGGATCTTTTTGTAGAAGACCAGCGACATTGGGTCAGCGTGACGTGGCTCGACAACCAGCACGTTCGGCAGGTTGCGGGAAGCCAGTTCCAGGTTTTCGTTGGCGGTGTCGGTGATGATCAGCACGGAGTCGAAGCCCAGGCCGGTCAGCTTTTGCGACAGCAGCTTGGTTTTTGGCGCTTCGATCGACAGATCTTCGATCACGACCAGACGGTCTTCACGGGCCAGCTGCGACAGAATCGAGCACAGGCCAGCGCGGTACATCTTCTTGTTCACTTTGTGGGTGAAGTTCTCGTCAGGCGAGTTCGGGAAGATGCGACCACCGCCGCGCCACAGTGGCGACGACGACATACCAGCACGGGCGCGGCCGGTGCCTTTTTGGCGCCATGGCTTCTTGGTCGTGTGGTGGACTTCTTCACGGTCTTTTTGCTTGCGGTTGCCGCTGCGAGCATTGGCTTGGTAAGCAACGACGATCTGGTGGATCAGCGCTTCGTTGTAGTCACGGCCGAAAACGGTATCGGCGGCGGCGACGTTAGCGGCGGCTTGACCTTGAGCGTTCAAGAGCTTGAGTTCCATCGATTAAGCTCCCTTCTTTGCTTTAACTTTAACGGCAGGCGAAACCACCACTTCACCGTTCTTGGCGCCAGGAATGGCACCCTTGACCAGCAGCAGCGAACGCTCAGCGTCGATACGGGCGATTTCCAGATTCTGCACGGTGCGGGTGACGTCACCCATGTGACCGGTCATGCGCTTGCCAGGGAACACGCGGCCTGGATCTTGCGCCATACCGATGGAACCTGGAACGTTGTGCGAACGGGAGTTACCGTGGGTCTGACGACCCGAAGCAAAGTTGTGACGCTTGATGGTACCGGCGTAGCCTTTACCGATCGTCACGCCCTGTACGTCGACTTTTTGACCGACTTCGAACAGCGACACGGCGACAACTTCGCCGGCTTTCAGTTCGGCAGCTTTAGCAGCGTCAACGCGGAACTCTTTCAGCAGAGTACCAGCTTCAACACCGGCTTTAGCGTGGTGACCAGCAACGGCTTTGGTCACGCGGGAAGCGCGACGTTGACCGAATGCGACCTGAACTGCGGAGTAACCGTCAGTTTCAGGAGTTTTGATTTGCGCAACACGGTTGTTCGATACGTCAACCACGGTGACTGGGATCGAGTCCCCGTCATCGGTGAAGATACGCATCATGCCAACCTTGCGACCGAGGAGGCCAAGGCTCATTTTTTCTCCAATTCCCACCTACGATTGGGCGGGGATATGTTGAACTACAAAAATAGTACGGACCATTAAAAAGACGAATCCATACCGAAGCCGGCTAGTGTACTGTGAAAAGACTCTTGACGCAACAGCTTTGTACGAGGTATGTCAGGTTTTTGACGCGCCCGGCGGCAGGCGTTTGGGATCACCGCGAAAACCAGCCGCCATGCGCCCTGGCAGCCCACTCAGACAGATCATTTTCTTGCCGAATGCTTAACACGGAGAACGTGTATCCCGCCCGGCAAGATGCGGTAGACGACTAAATAGTGGGTATGAACCACCAGCTCTCGGGTACCCGCCTTGCTTCCGGCGTGGCCAATTTCAGGGAACGTTGCAAGTGACTCAACTTTTGCTGCGATGCGGAGCATCAGTTTGCGGGCATTGGCCGGGCTGTCGGCGGCTATACGTCGCGCAATGCCCTTCATATCGAGAACGGCCTGCTTACTCCAGTGGATCGCGCGAGCGGCGACCATTATTTTTCCTTGATGGTCGCCAAAATCTGACGCATTGCTTCCTCATGTGGTATGAGCGGCGAGGGATCATCGAGGGCTTCCTGTATTTCGGCAAGCAGCCACTCGTCGTAGCCGTCCTCCTTTTCCAGCTCCGCGACCTCAAAATGCTCGACACCCAAGGCAAGCAAGCGTTGTTCGGCCGCCGCTATCGCATCAAACACCGCGGCAGCCTTGCTTTCCAAATCGAGCAAGATACGGTCGCCCTGCCCGTCATGTACGTGCACAACCCAGCCATAATCGTTCGGCTGGACTGACACGCTGAACTCGTCCTTCGTGCTAGCCATTCTGGCGAGCGCTGCAGGTTCTATAGCTTGGGTTTTCATATAGCCTCCCATCAGAGAAGAGAACCAATCTAGCACAGGCCGAAACGCCCGGCTTGAGGCGGCACAATCGGGCGGCCCCGCCCTTATTTCTCCGGTACGTGGGCGAAAAAAAACAGGCCGCCGGGACAGCGCGGCCTGTGCAAGTGTCGGGGCGGCACGACCCGCCCCTCCCCCTCTCAGTACAGCAAGAGTCGTTACGCGCCTGTCCTAGCGGTTCAGGCGATTCAGCAGTTGGGCGCGCAGCATGCGCGCGCCCGTCTCGTCCAGCGGCGCCAGCGTCCCGCGCGCGGCCGGCGGCAGATGGGCCGCCTCGCTGCCGTCGCTGTCGAACACATAGTGGCGAAAGATTTCCTGCCACGCGGCGCGCTGCGCCGGCGGCAGGTCGCGCATGGTCATCAGCCCCAGCAGCAAGGCATTGAATGGCGTGTCCATCCACGCCGGCGATTGCCGCCACCAGTAGTTGATCAGCAAATTAAACGGCTCCAGCCCTTCCACGTGATGCCACCACATGCTGGGGATGAACAGGGCATCGCCCGCCTCCAGCTCGGCCGACCGGGCGTGTTCCAGCGCCTCGGCAAAGCGCGGGTAACGCTTCAGGTCGGGCTGGTGCAAGTCGACCATGCTGACCGATTGTCCAGCCGGCGTGAAATCCAGCGGACCGACATATAAATTCCGCAACTGTTCCGGCGGGAACAGGGTAAAGCGGCGGCGCCCGGCCGCCACGCAGGCCAGGTTGTCCGGCAAATCGTAATGGGCCGGCACCAGCGTACGGTTGCCGATCCACAAGCTGGCCAGCGGGTCGCGCTCGCCGAAGTTGAGGTCGTTCTCGGCGCGCAGGCCCGGCAGGCAGGTGTCGATGGTGGTCGAGCCCACGTACAGGGTGGGCGGCGCCGGCGCATCGAGGTGGGCGGCCAGCGCATCGAGCACTTGGTCGAAGCGCACCATCTGGCTGTGGAAATTGAAACCGCTCAGGTCATCGTTGTAAAAAATGCGGCCATCGCTGCCGGGCGGGCGATGACTGGCCAGCACGGTGGCGTCGCGGTAAAAGCGGCGCAGATAGCTGTCGGCCGCGCGCGCAGACTGGCGCGCCGCCTGCACCAGCGGCCAGTGCGCCACCAGCCCGCGCAGCACCAGCGGCACCGGCGAGCGCAGCACCGCATCGGGCAGCGGCTGGCGGTCGTCGCAGCGCAGCGCGGCACTGCGCGCGCAATCGATCTCGGCGATAGCGGTGAAACGGGCGGACATGAATTCTCTCAAGAAAACAGGCCGCCGCCGCAGCGACGGCCTGTGGACTTACTCAGCTACTGATCAGCCTCAGAACTTGTAACGCAGGCCCAGCATGTAACGCGGACCGGCTTGCGTCACATTCAGGGTGGCCGCCTGGGTACGGCCGTGCTGGCGCGTGGTGCGGTCGGTGAGGTTGATCGCCTCGGCCTGGAAGCTCAGGTTCTTGTCGAAGTTGTAGCCGACGCTGAGGTCGACCTGACCGTAGGCGTCGGTGTACACCGGCGCCGCGCGGCCATTGCCGTCCACCGTGGAGGCCAGGAACGAGTCACGCCAGTTGTAAGCCACGCGCACCGACCAGTCCTTGTTCTCGAAGATACCCACCAGGTTGGCCGAGTTGCTCAGGCCCAGAATCGCGAACTGGTCGTTCACGTCGGCGTTGTTGTATTTCAGCGGCGAGTGCACATAGGTGTAGTTCGCCTGTACGCCGAAACCGCTCTGGCCAAACATATGCTGCACGTTGACCTCGGCGCCGCTCACGTTGGCCGACTTCTGGTTGGCGTAGGTGGTGGTGTTGAACATCAGGATAGGGTCGGTCGACAGGCCGGTGATGGTGCCGTCCAGCATGCCGTCAGGCTTCACACCGGTCTTCTTCACGCCCGGCTGGCCGTCGAAGTTGCCCAGGATGTAGTTACGGATGCAGTTGGTGTCCGCCGCGGTGCAACCGTGCGACAGCGCCTCTTTATAGTAAGCGCCGCCGACCGGGGTGTGCAGGTTGTACAGCGACTGCGACACCAGGGTCTGGCCGGCGTAGTTGTCCATCTGCTTGCGGAACAGGGCCAGCGACAGCACGCTCTGCTTGTCGTAATACCATTCCCACGACAGGTCCAGGTTTTTCGACTTGACCGGTTTCAGCGCCGGGTTGCCCACCGAGGCGCTGCCGCCGGTGAACACGTTGGCGATGGTGCCCAGCGTCAGGCCGCCCTGCAGCTGGTCGTAGCGGGCACGGCCGATGGTCACGCCGGCGCTGGCGCGGATCTTCATGTCGCTGCGGATGTCGGCGTCCAGGTTCAGGGCCGGCAGCACATTGGTGTAGGACGCATCGGTGTTGCTGAACGCCTGGCCGCCAAAGGTCAGCGGCAGCTCATTCTGCGCCACCCATACCACGGCCGTGGCCGGCAGCACCTGCGCCACCGAGGTGACCTTGGTGCGCTCGAAACGCAGGCCCACCGACGAGTGGAATGGAATCGCGGTATCCCAGTCGGTATTGAACGAGGCGTAGACCGAGGTGGTTTTCTCCTGCAGCGTACGGTCGGTGTCCGGATTGGTCATGTTCGGCAGGTAAGCCGCCTGGTTGCCGACGGCGTTGGCGGTGACCTGACGCACCGTGGCGAAGTCAAAGCTGTACAGGGTGGCGAACAGGTCAGGCGAATTCGCGCCGCCCAGCTTGTTGAAGAACGAGGACATCGGGTTGGCCGTCCACAGGCTGGCCGGATAGTCCGACGCCTTGGTGGCGCCGCCCCAGGTGTTGTTCTGCACGTTGGAATAAGTCGAACGGTTGGTGGTGTCGGTGTAGCCGACGCCGAAGTTCAGTTCCGACGCTTCCATCAGCTTCAGGTTGGCCTTGGCCTGGGCCTGCTTGACCACCGACTTCTCGTAGGCGTTGTGGAACCACGAACCGGCGGCCTGGATCGGCGCCGCCGCCAGGTTGGCCGCCGGCATGCTCAGCACCGGCACTTCGGTGGTGAGGTCGATCTTGGTGGTGCCGCGGCTGAAGCTGGCGTTGGACAGCGAGTTCTCGGTGCCGAACGGGCTGTCGGCGCCCGACTCGGCGGTCGAGTGGTGGGCGTCGAATTCGACCTTCAGGTCCGGCGAGGCTTTCCACACCGTGTTGAAGCCCAGCGATTTGTTCTTGGTCTTGGTGGCGAAGTCGCCGCCCACCACCGAGATGTCCTGCGGCGTCGGGTAGACCTCGGAATACGTCAGCGGGGCGACCACGTGGCCGCTCGGCCAGCTGCTGGTCGAGGTCGGGGTCTGGGCGAACCACACGCTCAGTTCGCTACGCTTGGTCTGGACCTTGTTTTCCGAGAAGGTGTAGTCCAGGGTGGTGGTCAGTTCCTTCACCGGGCGGAACTGGAAGGTCAGCTGGCCGTTGGTGCGCTGACGCTGGATGGCCGAGCTGTTGTAGCCGAAGTTCTGCGGGATCGAGTACAGCGCGTCCTGGGCCGGACGGTTGGTGATGTTCTGCGAGCCCGGCTGGCCTGGCTGCGGCAGGGTCTGGCCTTCGATCACGGCCGAGCCCAGGTACGGACCCTGGTAGCCGTTGAACAGGCCGGCGCGGTTGACGCCCGAATCGCGCGACTGGTAGCTGGCGCTCACCGCCACGCCAAAGCGGCCGTCGGCGCTGGTGTTGGAGTAAATGCCGGACACCTCAGGCGTCACGCTCTTGCCCTTGAAGGATTCCACCACGTGGTCGTTGGAGGTGTCCTTCAGGGCCTTGACACCGACGCTGGCGTGCATGCCGGGATTGTCGAACGGACGGGCGGTCACCACGTTGATGGTAGCGCCGATGCCGCCGGTCGGGCTGTCGGCGCGGCCGGTCTTGTACACCTGCAGCTGCGAGATCGATTCCGACGCCAGGTTGGAGAAGTCGAAGGAACGGCCGTCGCGGTCGGTCAGGTCGGTGGTCGGCATCTGGCGGCCGTTCAGCAGCACCAGGTTGAAGTCCGGGCCCAGGCCGCGCACGGTGACCTTCTGGCCTTCGCCATTGTTACGGTCGATCGACACGCCGGAAATACGCTGCAGCGATTCGGCCAGGTTGGTATCCGGGAATTTACCCATGTCCTCGGCCACAATGCCGTCGACGATACCATCGGAATTGCGCTTGAGGTTGAGCGTCGACTGCATACTGGCGCGGATACCGGTCACCACCACCGACGGCGTGGTGCTGGCGTCGCCGCCCGGGGTCTTGTCCTGGGCGTGGGCCAGGCTGATGGCGGCACAAGCGCCGGCTACGGCAATACTGATCAGGCGGCGCTGGCGGGGGGCACTTGAAAACGATTTCATTGAAGTACGCACTTCATCTCCTTATTTTATGATTATTCCGGCGTGAGACTGCCGGAGGCTGATTCCTACTCAAACTGACTGCTGGGTAGTTCTGTACGACGCCGCAGAACACGGACGGCGGTGTGATGCCCGCCTGGGAAACTGTCCGACTCGTGCGTGTGACTTATTAGACAAGGTCAGGATAGGAGAAACGCTTCCATTCGTCAATCGGTCGAACAAATTACGCACCGAATCTGCACACCGGCTGTTGTAACGGCGCACCATAACGGTACGCCCTATGCCCTACGCCGGATTGATAGTCGATGTGACAAGCTTGGTGTATCATCGCCGGACGCCCCATTACGGAACACTGCCCCATGATCGTCGCCGGCGACCAGCAACTACTCAAGCAAATCAATCGCATGGCTCTGGTGCGCCAGTTGTGCAGGGAACCGGGCCTGTCGCGCGCGGCGCTGGCCGAGACCGTGGGCCTGACCAAATCCACCGTCAGCCTGCTGGTGCGCGAGTTGCTGGACGAGGGCTGGCTGGCCGAAACCGATATCCGCGTCACCGGCGCGCTGGGCCGGCGCGCCACGCCGCTGCAGCTCGATGGGGAACGGCTGGCCCTGCTGGGCGCCGACCTCGGCATCGGCATGGCGCGCATCGTGGCCACCAATCTGCTGGGCGAAGTGCTGGCCGAACAGGAACTGCCCTATCTCGATCCGGCCGACACGGCCGGCTGCATCGGCCTGATGGCACAGGGCCTGGTCGAGCTGAGCACCTGCGGCGCGCTGGCCGGCCGCACCGTGCTGGGCGTGGGCGCCGGCCTGCACGGCGTGGTGGACGACGCCACCGGCGTGCTGCACTACGCGCCCCACCTGGGCTGGCGCAATGTCGATGTCGCCAGTCATCTGCGCGGCCATTTCGCCGACACGCCGCTGGCCGAGCTGCCGCTGTTCATCCAGAATGAAGCCAATGTGGCGGCGCTGGCCGAGCTGGAATTCTCCGGCCAGATCGGCGCCGATCCGCTGATCTACCTGAGCATCGGCTATGGCGTGGGGGCCGGCATCATCGTCAACGGCCGCCTGCTGACCGGCCTGTACGGCTTCGCCGGCGAGGTCGGCCACACCATCCTGCAGCAGGGCGGCCCGCCCTGCTCCTGCGGCCGGCGCGGCTGCGCCGACGCCCTGATCGGCCTGCAGGCCCTGCTGGACGAAGTGTACGGCAAGCTGCCGGCCTCGACGCCGGAGCAGCTGGAGCAGCTGTTCACCGAAGCGGAAGCCGGCGAGGCGCGCGCGGCGCGCGCGGTGGAGGCGGCCGGGCGCAACCTGGGCGTGCTGCTGAACAATCTGTGGGTGGCGTTCGACCCGATGTGCATCGTGGTCGGCGGCGCCGCCCTGCGGCTGGGCGAGCGTTTCATCGGCCCTGGGCGCGGCGTGCTGCACGACTGCGCCAGCGCCACCGGCCTGACGGCGCCCACCATCCGCACGCCGCACTTCGGCGACAACGCGATTGCCATCGGCGGCGCCGCCATGGCGCGCCACTACCTGATGCGTCCCTTCACCGAGCAAAGCCCGGCGCGCCGCAACAGCGAGCTGGCCTGGAATTGACCCCGGGGTACGGGGTAGCGCAGGCGCTGTCCGCGCCGCAAACACAACGGGCCCGGACGCTTGCGCGTGCGGGCCCGTCATCAGCCGGCAGCCGGGGCTGCCAACTTAAAAACGATTACTGCAGTTTGATTTCGACATCAACGCCAGCTGGCAGGTCCAGCTTCATCAGGGCGTCAACGGTCTTGTCGGTTGGGTCGACGATGTCCATCAGGCGCTGGTGGGTGCGGATTTCGAACTGGTCGCGCGAGGTTTTGTTGACGTGCGGCGAACGCAGAACGTCGAAACGCTGGATGCGGGTTGGCAGTGGGACTGGGCCTTTGACAACGGCGCCGGTGCGCTTAGCGGTGTCAACGATTTCCAGGGCCGACTGGTCGATCAGCTTGTAGTCGAAAGCCTTCAGGCGGATACGGATTTTTTGATTGGTAACGGTCATGATAATTCCTTAAAAGAGCGAACTGGCAACTTTGTAGCGCCAGCATTTTTAAAAAGAACGAATTGGTAAACAGGGGCAACATGGTAACACAACCATGCCGCCCCTGCTTACATCAGCGCTTAAAAATTAGGCGATGATTTTAGCAACAACACCGGCGCCAACGGTACGGCCGCCTTCGCGGATAGCGAAGCGCAGACCTTCTTCCATAGCGATCGGGTTGATCAGCTTGACGGTGATCGACACGTTGTCGCCTGGCATAACCATTTCTTTATCGGCTGGCAGCTCGATCGAACCGGTTACGTCGGTGGTACGGAAGTAGAACTGTGGACGATAGTTGTTGAAGAACGGGGTGTGACGGCCGCCTTCATCTTTCGACAGAACGTAGATCTCGCCGGTGAAGTGGTTGTGCGGCTTGATCGAGCCTGGTTTTGCCAGAACTTGACCACGTTCCACGTCTTCGCGCTTGGTGCCGCGCAGCAGCAGACCAACGTTGTCGCCAGCTTGACCCTGATCCAGCAGCTTGCGGAACATTTCCACGCCGGTGCAGGTGGTTTTCACGGTTTCTTTGATGCCGACGATTTCGATCTCTTCGCCGACTTTGATGATGCCGCGCTCAACACGACCGGTCACCACGGTGCCGCGGCCCGAGATCGAGAACACGTCTTCCACTGGCATCAGGAAGGCGCCGTCAACTGCGCGCTCTGGGGTTGGGATGTAGCTGTCCAGCGCTTCGGCCAGTTGCATGATCGCCTGTTCGCCCAGTGGGCCGGTGTCGCCGTCCAGCGCCATACGTGCCGAACCTTTGACGATTGGCAGGTCGTCGCCTGGGAACTCGTACTTCGACAGCAGCTCGCGCACTTCCATTTCCACCAGTTCCAGCAGTTCGGCGTCGTCAACCAGGTCGCACTTGTTCAGGAACACGATGATGTAAGGAACGCCAACCTGACGGGCCAGCAGGATGTGCTCGCGGGTCTGTGGCATTGGGCCGTCGGCAGCGGAGCAAACCAGGATCGCGCCGTCCATCTGCGCGGCACCGGTAATCATGTTCTTGATGTAGTCGGCGTGGCCTGGGCAGTCAACGTGAGCGTAGTGACGGCCGGCGGTTTCGTATTCAACGTGAGCG
>Ga0209758_1000320_pt1 | contig 92649 bp, 94 predicted proteins | sample AraplaMF_Col_mMF_FD_184258 | JGI IMG/M metagenome (GOLD analysis project Ga0209758, IMG submission 184258) | Arabidopsis root microbial communities from the University of North Carolina, USA - plate scrape MF_Col_mMF (SPAdes) (version 2) | ecosystem: Host-associated > Plants > Roots > Endosphere... | reverse complement strand
ACCTTCCACCCGGCGACCACGCTGCGCGCGCTCGGGCCGAAGCCCTGGAATGCGGCCTATGTGCAGCCCTCGCGCCGGCCCAAGGACGGCCGTTACGGCGAGAATCCGAACCGGATGCAGCACTACTACCAGTTCCAGGTGATCATGAAGCCGTCGCCGCCGAACCTTCAGGATCTGTACCTGAAGTCGCTTGCCGCGATCGGCATCGATTCCGCCGTGCACGACATCCGCTTCGTCGAGGACGATTGGGAGAGCCCGACGCTGGGCGCCTGGGGCCTCGGTTGGGAGTGCTGGTGCGACGGCATGGAGGTGAGCCAGTTCACCTATTTCCAGCAGGTCGCCGGCTTCGAATGCGCGCCGGTCGCGGGCGAGCTCACCTACGGGCTCGAGCGCCTCGCGATGTATGTGCAGGGCGTCGACCGCGTCTACGACCTCAATTTCAACGGCCGCGATGGCGATCAGAAGGTCACGTATGGCGACGTCTTCCTGCAGGCCGAGCAGGAATATTCGCGGCATAATTTTGAATATGCCGACACCGCGATGCTGTTCGAGCAGTTCAAGATGGCGGAAGCGGCCTGCAAGAAATATCTCGACGCCGGCTGGCGCGAAGGCGGCAACCGGAAGCAGCACCTGATGGCGCTGCCGGCCTACGACCAGTGCATCAAGGCGAGCCACGTCTTCAACCTGCTCGACGCGCGCGGCGTGATCTCGGTGACCGAGCGGCAGAGCTACATTCTTCGCGTGCGCGAGCTGGCAAAAGCCTGCGGCGAGGCCTGGATCCATACTGAAGCGGGCGGAGCGGCCTGATGCCCGATCTTTTGCTTGAATTGTTCTCCGAAGAGATTCCCGCGCGCATGCAAGCCAAGGCGGCGGACGATCTGCGCCGCCTGGTCACCGACAAGCTCGTCGCCGAAGGCCTCGTCTACGAGGGCGCGAAGGCGTTCGCGACGCCGCGCCGCCTCGCGCTCACCGTGCACGGCATCCCCGCGCGCCAGCCCGATCTGAAGACCGAGCGCCGCGGCCCGAAACTCGGCGCGCCCGATGCGGCCGTGCAGGGCTTTCTGAAGGCGACGGGTTTGAAGTCGCTGGATGAGGCAAAAATCCAGCGCGATCCCAGGGGCGATTTCTACATCGGATTGATCGAGAAGCCCGGCCGCGATGCGATCGACGTGCTTGCCGAAATCCTGCCCGTCATCATCCGCACCTTCCCCTGGCCGAAATCGATGCGCTGGGGCGCGCGTTCGGGCAAGCCCGGCTCGCTCAACTGGGTGCGTCCGCTGCACGCGATCACCGCGACGTTCGGGCTCGAGACCGAAGAGCCTGACGTCGTGAAGTTCTCGGTCGACGGCATCGAGACCGGCCAGACCACGTACGGCCATCGCTTCCTCGCGCCGGCGCCGATTCAGGTGCGCCGCTTCGAGGACTACGAGGCAAAGCTGCTCGACGCCAAGGTCGTGCTCGACCCCGAGCGCCGCAAGGACGCGATCCTCACCGACGCCAAGCAGTTGGCCTTCGCGCAAGGCTTCGAGCTGGTCGAAGACCAGAACCTGCTCGACGAGGTCGCCGGCCTGGTCGAATGGCCGGTCGTGCTGATGGGATCGTTCGAGCCGGAATTCCTGGCGACGCCGGGCGAAGTGATCCGCGCCACCATCCGCAATAACCAGAAATGCTTCGTGGTCAGCGATCCCAAGGCGGGCAAGCTCGCCAACAAGTTCATCCTGGTCGCCAATATTGAGGCGAGCGATGGCGGTGCGACCATCATCGCCGGCAACGAGCGCGTCATTCGCGCCCGGCTGTCGGATGCGAAGTTCTTCTATGAGACCGACCTGAAGACGAAGCTCGAGGAGCGTCTGCCGAAATTCGAGCAGATCGTGTTCCACGAGAAGCTCGGCACCCAGGCCGCGCGCATCAAGCGCATCGAGCGCCTCGCCGCGGAGATCGCGCCGCGGGTCGGCGCCGATGTCGCCAAGACGACGCGCGCTGCGCGTCTGGCCAAGACCGACCTGCTCACCGAGGTCGTCGGCGAATTCCCGGAGGTGCAGGGCCTGATGGGCAAGTACTACGCGCTGGCCCAGGGCGAGGATGCCTCCGTCGCCGCCGCCTGCGAGGAGCATTACAAGCCGCAAGGCCCTGCCGATCGGGTGCCGACCGATCCGGTCAGCGTCGCGGTGGCGCTCGCCGACAAGATCGACACGCTCGTCGGATTCTGGGCCATCGATGAGAAGCCGACGGGCAGCAAGGACCCCTATGCGCTGCGCCGCGCGGCGCTGGGGGTGATCAGGCTGATCGCCGAGAACGCGTTGCGGCTCTCGCTCATGAAGGTGGCGGCGTCCGCGCTCACCGGCTTGTCGGTGAAGCCAGCCGATGCCTCGAAGCTCCCGAGCGATCTGCTCGCCTTCTTCGCCGACCGCCTCAAGGTCCAGCTCCGCGAGCAGGGCGCGCGGCACGATCTCGTCGATGCCGTGTTCGCGCTCGGCGGCCAGGACGACCTCCTGATGATCGTCCGCCGCGTCGAGGCGCTCGGCAAGTTCCTCGACAGCGACGACGGCAAGAACCTGCTCGCCGGCACCAAGCGCGCCAGCAACATCCTTGCGATCGAGGAGAAGAAGGACAAGCGCAGCTTCGACGGCGCACCCGATGCCGCGCTCTATGGCCTCACCGAGGAGAAGGCGCTGGCGAAGGCGATCGACGAGGTGAAGGCGGAAGCCGGCGCCGCCGTTGCCAAGGAAGACTTTGCCGCCGCGATGAGCGCGATGGCGAAGCTGCGTCCGCCGGTCGATGCGTTCTTCGACAAGGTTCGCGTCAACGACGACGATTCCAAGGTGCGCGAGAACCGGCTGAAGCTGCTGAACGAGATCCGCAGCGCCACGCGCGCGGTCGCGGATTTCTCGAAGATCCAGGATTGAGGCGCAGCAGCGCAACAAGCACAACCGTCATTCCGGGGCGCGCCGCTTGGCGCGAGCCCGGAATCCATTTTTCCTCATCACGCGTGGCACGATGGATTCTCAGGTGCGCAAGTGCGCACCATAGCTCGCGCTTCGCGCGCCCCGGAATGACAACCGCGCACAAAAGTGCCCCGCCCGGCGGGGGGAAGACCGGGCGGGGCCTGATGTCCGATTGAATTGCTCGCGCCAGCCTGATGTGACGCGCCGGACATCTAGTCGAACTCACTTGGGCGGTCTCAGTCCAGCACCTCGACGATGCGGCGCGAGCGCGGCTCGACCAGCACGGTCTCGCCGTTCACGACGGTGTAGCGATAAGTGGTGGCGCCGAAACGTTGCGGAACGTCATAATAGGTGACGCCCGCCTCGGGTAAGGTGGTGCCGACGACGACACGATCGGGAATGCTGAAGGCCGGCACACGCTGTTCGACGACGTAATCGCGGAAAGCCGGCCGCTGCTCGACTGCGATGGTTGGGCCGCTGTCGACCACGGCGGGCGCGCGTCCGACGGTGACACTGGTTTGCGCCTGCGCCGCCAGAGGCGAGCCGATCGCGGCCGCGAGCGCTGCAAGAGCAAGAATCCTGTTCCGCATGGACAACTCCTTCGAGGTGATGGTTCGGACGCGCAAGTGGCGCGACCGGTTGCCAATGCGTGCGTGTTGGCAATGTTCCGGGAAAAGCCCTGCCGCATTCGCGGCAATTTCAGGCAGTTTTCGTGGGCGCCGGAACCTGCATCGCCCGTTGCGCGTCTCTACTCGCGGAACCGGGAGGGCTATGATCCGCCCGCGATTCGCCCCCTCCACAGAAAGATAGTTCATGCACATCACCGTCGCCCACATTTCGCCGATCCTGTCGTTGATTGCGGGTGTGCTCATCCTGATCATGCCGCGGCTTCTGAACCTGATCGTCGCGATCTTTCTCATCGTGAACGGCGCGATCGGGCTTGGGCTCCTGAAGTGGCTCCGCTTCTAGGCGTTCACTTTTCGGAACTGTCCGACTTGCGCGGGCCCGCCCAAAATGGTGTAAGGCCCGCGATTTCCCATTCCTCTCGCAGGTTGTGTGCAAGCTATGGCCAAAGCCGCCTCGAAGCCTAAGAAAATGCCAGCGAAATCAAAGTCCTCCGCCGCCGCGAAGGCCGCGCCGCCGGCCCGCAAGGCGCTGGCCAAGAGCGCGCCGAAGCCGGTCGCCAAAGCTGTTGCCAAGCCCGCAGCAAAGCCGGCGGCAAAGGCTGTGACCAAGGCGGCCCTGCCGAAGGTCGCTGCCAGGCCCGCACCGAAGAAGGCTGCGCCCGCGAAGGCGGCGCCAGCCGCGGCCAAGGCCGGCAAATGGGTTTACACGTTCGGCGACGGCAAGGCCGAAGGCCGGACGGAGATGCGCGACCTGCTCGGCGGCAAGGGCGCCAACCTCGCCGAGATGGCCAATCTCGGGCTGCCGGTGCCTCCGGGCTTCACCATCCCGACCTCGGTCTGCACCTACTTCTACGCCCACGGCAAAACCTACCCGAAGGAGCTGCAGGCGCAGGTTGAGAAGGCGCTCGACCATGTCGGCAAGTTGACCGGCAAGATCTTCGGCGACACCAAGAACCCGCTGCTCGTCTCGGTGCGCTCCGGCGCGCGTGCCTCGATGCCGGGCATGATGGACACCGTGCTCAACCTCGGCCTCAACGACCAGACCGTGGAAGCCCTGGCCGAATTGTCGGGCGACCGCCGCTTCGCCTATGACAGCTATCGCCGCTTCATCACCATGTACTCGGACGTGGTGCTCGGCTTCGAGCATCATCACTTCGAGGAGATCCTCGACACCTTCAAGGACAGCCAGGGCTATACGCTCGACACCGATCTGTCCGCCGACGACTGGGTCGATCTGGTCGGCAAGTACAAGGACGCGGTCGCGCGCGAGACCGGCAAGGACTTCCCGCAGGATCCGCACGACCAGCTCTGGGGCGCGATCGGTGCGGTGTTCTCATCCTGGATGAACGCGCGCGCGGTGACCTACCGCAAGCTGCACGACATCCCGGAATCCTGGGGCACCGCGGTCAACGTGCAGGCCATGGTGTTCGGCAACATGGGCGAGACCTCGGCGACCGGCGTTGCCTTCACCCGCAACCCCTCGACCGGCGAGAGCAAGCTCTACGGCGAGTTCCTGATCAACGCGCAGGGCGAGGACGTGGTGGCGGGCATCCGCACGCCGCAGGACATCACCGAGGAAGCGCGGAAGGAATCGGGTTCCGACAAGGCGTCGATGGAATCGGCGATGCCGGAGGCCTTCAAGGAGCTGACGCGGATCTACACGCTGCTCGAAAAGCACTACCGCGACATGCAGGACATGGAGTTCACGGTCGAGCAGGGCAAGCTGTGGATGCTGCAGACCCGCGGCGGCAAGCGCACCGCGAAAGCCGCGCTGCGCATTGCGGTCGAGCTCGCCAATGAAGGCCTGATCTCGAAGAAGGAAGCGGTGACGCGGATCGATCCGGCTTCGCTCGATCAGCTCTTGCATCCGACCATCGATCCCAACGCCAAGCGCGACGTGATCGCGACCGGCCTGCCGGCCTCGCCCGGCGCGGCCTCCGGCGAGATCGTGTTCTCCTCGGATGAAGCGGCCAAGCTTCAGGCCGATGGGCGCAAGGTGATCCTGGTCCGCATCGAGACCAGCCCGGAAGACATCCACGGCATGCACGCCGCCGAAGGCATCTTGACCACGCGCGGCGGCATGACCTCGCACGCGGCGGTCGTCGCCCGCGGCATGGGCAAGCCCTGCGTCTCCGGCTGCGGCACCATCCGCGTCGATTACGGCCGTGGCACCATGAGCATCGGCTCGCGCACCTTCAAGACCGGCGACGTCATCACCATCGACGGCTCGCTCGGCCAGGTGCTCGCCGGCCGCATGCCGATGATCGAGCCGGAGCTGTCCGGCGAGTTCGGCACGCTGATGAACTGGGCCGACCAGGTCCGCAAGATCGGCGTCCGCGTCAATGGCGACACGCCGGACGACGCCCGCACCGCGATCAAGTTCGGCGCCGAAGGCATCGGTCTCTGCCGCACCGAGCACATGTTCTTCGAAGAGACCCGCATCCGCACGGTGCGCGAGATGATCCTCTCCGAGGACGAGCAGTCCCGCCGCGCCGCGCTCGCCAAGCTGCTGCCGATGCAGCGCGCCGACTTCGTCGAGCTGTTCGAGATCATGAAGGGCCTGCCCGTCACGATCCGCCTGCTCGACCCGCCGCTGCACGAGTTCCTGCCGCACACCCACGCCGAGGTCGAGGAAGTGGCGCGTGCCATGAACACCGATCCGCGGCGCCTCGCCGACCGCGCGCGCGAGCTCTCGGAGTTCAATCCGATGCTCGGCTTCCGCGGCTGCCGTATCGCGATCGCCTATCCGGAGATCGCCGAGATGCAGGCGCGTGCGATCTTCGAGGCGGCGGTCGAGGCCGAGAAGCGCACCGGCAAGGCCGTCGGCCTCGAGGTGATGGTGCCGCTGATCGCGACCAAGGCCGAGCTCGATCTCGTCAAGGCGCGGATCGATGCCACCGCACAGGCCGTGATGCGCGAGACCAACACCAAGCTGGCCTATCAGGTCGGCACCATGATCGAGCTGCCGCGCGCCTGTCTGCTCGCGGGCGAGATCGCGCAGTCGGCCGAGTTCTTCTCGTTCGGCACCAACGACCTCACGCAGACCACCTTCGGCATCAGCCGCGACGACGCGGCGAGCTTCCTCGGGACCTACGTGTCCAAAGGCATTCTCTCGGTCGATCCCTTCATCGCGCTCGACCAGGAAGGCGTCGGTGAGCTGGTCAAGATCGGCGTCGCGCGCGGCCGCAAGACGCGTCCGAAGCTCAAGGTCGGCATCTGCGGCGAGCACGGCGGCGATCCGGCCTCGGTCGCCTTCTGCCACCATATCGGCCTCGACTACGTCTCCTGCTCGCCCTACCGCGTGCCGATCGCCCGCCTTGCCGCCGCACAAGCCGCGCTCGGCAAGGAGATCGCAAGCCAGGCGTAAGCAGAGCGCAGATGTGAATGCAAAAGAGGCGGGGGCAACCCCGCCTCTTTTCGTTTGAGGTGGCACTCTGACGTGTCGGTCCGCGAAGTTGTCAGCCCCGTCATCCTGAGGTGCGAGCGGCGCGGTGCGCAGCACCGCGCCGGGAGCCTCGAAGGATGTACGGCCGAGATGCAGCCGGGCCGTCGCCCTTCGAGGGCCGCTGAAGAAGCGGCCACCTCAGGGTGACGGCGACGCGATGCGTTCTCCGCTCTCGGCACTGATTGAATCGAGAAGCCGCGGCGTACTGGATGCCCCGCTTTCGCGGAGCATGACAGCTGTGGCGTGGAAGCGCTGTGTGCAAATGCTAGCACCGGGAACTCACCACGCGTCCCGTAACGATACGCATGCGCAAGAGTTCCTTCACCATGCGCGTTGACCGGTTGTTTACCGCTTCACGTGACGACGCATTTACCAACGCGCAGCATCGCCCCGTGAAAACACCTGTGTTCGCTTGAGTGTGCTGCAAGCGCAACGCCGATTAACGCCCCGGCAACCTAAATTGGATACTTACGATAAAGATCGAATTGCACGGATGTACTGCGGCTCGATTTTTCTGGCGTAAGCGTAGCGTGAGCGTGTTGATGTCAGTGTTGCGTAACCATCCGAAGGGCGCGCGGTTCGCGTCCTTCGGCATCGGTCTCTGCATCTTCGCATTGATGCCGAGAGAGACCGGCTATCAGGACATTGCTTCTTTGCTGGCGCGTCAACCCGGCGTTGCCGAGCGTTGGCAGAAGCAGGTGTTCTCCGCGGCGTCCTCGATCCAGCTCGCGACCTACAGTTTTTCGCGCCCCATCGGCACCTCGGTTCCGCAGAGCGCGATGGTGCGCCTCGCGAGCCTCGATGGCCGCGACGTCACCGGCGCGATCAGCCGCAATCCGGCGCTGCAGACCGCGCCGCGCTATCAGGCGTCCGATTTTCCCAAGGTCGATCGCTCCATGAAGGGCGATCGCCTCGCAATTGTTACACCGGGCCAGGCTCCGGAGACGGCCGCGCCCGCTGCGGCACCGGCGCAGGAAGATCCCGCGACGTCGAACAGCTCGGTGTTCGGCGCCAAGACCGCCGCCCTGCCACGGCCGATGTCGCCGGAATCAGCGGCTGCGCTCGACCCCGAGCTTCAGGAAGCGCTGCGCGCGCCGCCGCTGCCGCAATACACCAACGCGCCGCAGGCCAGCGACGCCGCGCGCGCCCTCGCGACCGCGCCGCTCGAGGCGTTCAAGCGGTCTGCACCGGCGCCCGCGCCGTCGCGCGATCCCTTCAGCGTCAAGACCTCGAACCTGTTCTTCGGCAGCTCCTCGCTCGGCGGCAATCTGGAGAGCATCGAGAGCTGGCAACCCGGCGCCGAGCCGCTGATCGTGATGCCCGATCCCGACATGAAGGTGACGGCCGCGTTGACGCCGCCCACCGTGGAGATTGCCAAGGACGTCGAGAGCGGCGAGAGCGTTGCGCCGAAGGGCGAGGTCAATGCCGACAACCAGCGCACGAGGTCGCCGGCGGAACGGCTCGCGCTCGACGACAAGTCGCGCGCCAAGTCCGAGAAGTGCCTCGCTGAAGCCGTCTATTTCGAATCCCGCGGCGAGGCCGTCCGCGGCCAGATGGCCGTCGCGCAAGTGGTGATGAACCGCGTGTTCTCCGGCAAATATCCCGACACCGTGTGCGGCGCGGTCTATCAGAACAAGCACCGTCATCTCGCCTGCCAGTTCACCTTTGCCTGCGACAACAATGCCGACGTGATCCGCGAGCCCGAGATGTGGGAGCGCGCCAAGAAGATCGCCAAGGCCATGCTCGACGGCCAGATCTGGCTGCCCGAGGTCGGCAAGTCCACGCACTATCACGCCTATTGGGTGCGCCCGTCCTGGGTCGCCGAGATGAAGAAGATGTACAAGACCGGCGTGCACACCTTCTACCGCCCGCGCGCCTGGGGCGACGGCAGCGAAGAGCCGAGCTGGGGCACGCCGGCCCAGACCGCGGCGCTCTCCGCCGAGCTCGCCCAGGAAGCCAAGAGCTCCGCGGAGTTGGGTGCGAGCGAGCGGAGGTAGCTTTACTTACTCACCGCGCGGCAGGTCTGCTCCGCCTCTCCCGCTTGCGGGAGAGGCCGACGCGCTCGCAGAGTGCGGCGGGTGAGGGCTCTCGCCGCGCGGGGACGTCCTCAGTCATTCTCAATAATCCCTGCGCGGAGACACCCTCTCCCCAGCCCTCCCCCGCAAGCGGGGGAGGGCTGGGGAGAGGCGAAGAGATCACGCCTCGATGTCCAGCGCGCAGTCGAAATTCGGCGCTGAATGCGTCAGGGCGCCGGCCGACGCGTAATCGACGCCGGTGGCGGCGATGGCGGCGATCGACTCGAGCGTGACCCCGCCGGACGCCTCGAGCTTGAGGCGGCCCTCGTTGAGCCTGACGGCCTCCCGCAGCGTCGCAAGGTCCATGTTGTCGAGCAGCACGGCGTCGGCCAGCCCGGTGTCGAGCACCTCGCGCAATTGCGACAACGTGTCGACCTCGATCTCGACCTTGACGAGATGGCCGGCATGGGCGCGGGCGCGCTCCAGCACCGGACGGATGCCGCCGGCGACCGCGATGTGGTTGTCCTTGATCAGAATCGCGTCGTCGAGGCCGAAGCGGTGGTTGAAGCCGCCGCCGCAGCGCACCGCGTATTTTTCCAGCGCCCTGAGACCCGGCGTGGTCTTGCGCGTGCAGCAGATGCGCATCTTCGTGCCTTCGGTGCGCGCGACATAATCCGCCGTCAACGTTGCGACGCCCGACAGGCGGCCGACGAAGTTCAGCGCACACCGCTCCGCGGTGAGAATGGCGCGCGCGAGGCCTGAGATCGTCAGCACCTGCTGTCCGCGTGCGACGCGTGCGGCGTCACGGACATGGGCGCGCACCTCGATGTCGGACGAAAGCTTTTGCAGCGTCGCGAGCGCGAGCGGCAAGCCGGCGATCACGCCGGACTGGCGCGCGACCAGGACCGCCCGGGCACTGGTTGCTTCAGGTATCGTCGCAAGCGAGGTGATGTCGCCGGCGCGGCCGAGGTCCTCATCGAGCGCGCGCTGCACGGCCGCGTCGATTGCGAGCGGCGAGAGGAAGGCGTCGGGATAGAGCAGTGAGGTCGGGGTCATCGGGGCTTCCTTCAGGCAATCAGGGACTGGGCGCTGCGCGGCAATGGCCGCGCGCTCAGGCTTTCGGCGACCTCGCGCGCCGCGGCGAGCGTGGTCATCGTTCGCTGCGCCAGCGCGGGAACATCCGTCGGGTGGTCGATGCGGAAATGCGCGCCGCGGCTTTCGCGCCGGCTCCACGCCGAGGCGGCGACAAGCAGGGCGGACGTCGCCATGTTGCCGAGCGCGATGCTGGTTGCCTCGCGTTCGAGCGTGGTGAGGTGGCGCACGGCTTCCACAAGGCCTTGATCGTCGCGGATCACGCCGACGCAGGAGCTCATCGTCGTCCGCAGCCGCTTCACGGTCGCGGCATCCGGCGTGCCACCGCCCGAGGCGATCGGTGCATCGGGAAGGCGGGTAGGCGAGGGGAGCACACGGCCGGCGATGTCGTCGGCGATGCGCGCGGCGTAGACCACGGCCTCGAGCAGCGAATTCGAGGCCAGCCGGTTGGCGCCATGCGCGCCGGTCGACGACACCTCGCCGCCGGCCCAGAGCCCGTCGATCGAGCTGCGGCCGCGCGCGTCTACCGCGATGCCGCCCATATGGTAGTGCGCGGCAGGCGCGATCGGGATGGCTTGCCTCGCCGGATCGATGCCGGCGGCGATGCAGCTCGCATGCACGGTCGGGAATCTGTCGGCGAAGCGCGCGCCCAGCGCCGCCCGTGCATCGAGGAAGGCGCCGCGCCCGGCCGCGATTTCGGCGAACACGCCGCGGGCTACGATGTCGCGTGGCGCGAGCTCCGCGAGCGGATGGCGCGCCGCCATGAAGCGCTCGCCGTTGCCGTTGATCAACATTGCGCCTTCGCCGCGCAGGGCTTCGGTGGCGAGCGGCGCCGGATCGCCCCCGGTCATGATGGCGGTCGGGTGGAACTGGACGAATTCGGGGTCGGCGATGACGGCACCCGCGCGGGCGGCGATGGCAAGGCCCGAACCGCTGGCCTCGAGCGGATTGGTGGTGACGGCATAGAGATGTCCGATGCCGCCGGTGGCAAGCACCACCGCGCGCGCGGCGAGCAGGAGCGGCCGTGCGGCGGGATTTCCGGCGTCGCGCAACTGAAGCCCGGTGACCGCGCCATCCCGGGTCAAGAGGGCTTCGGCGACTAATCCTTCGATGACGCGGATCGACGGCGTCCGGCGCACCGCCTCGCTCAAGGCCGCGATGATCGCGGCGCCCGCTCCGTCGCCGCGCACATGCACGATGCGTCGTGCCGAGTGCGCAGCTTCCCGCCCGACCGCGAGCTTTCCTTCGAGATCACGATCGAACGGCACGCCATAGGACAGGAGATCGTGAATGCGAGGCACGGCCTCGCGTGCAATTCCAAGCGCAACTGCTTCATCGACGAGACCGCCACCAACCGCGATCGTGTCGGCAGCATGCGCCTCCGGCGTGTCGCCTTCGGCCACCGCCGCGGCGATGCCGCCTTGTGCCCATGCGGATGAGGCGCCCTGTCCGAGCGGTGCGGCCGAGATCAAGGTCACCGGCCGCGGTGCAAGTTTCAACGCGCAGAACAATCCGGCAAGACCGCCGCCGACGATGACGACGTCGTCGGTGCGGGTGAGGTTGTTGTCATTCATCGTTCTCTCCATTCGCTCCACCGTCGTCCCTGCGAAAGCAGGGACCCATAACCCCAGGGAGGAGTCGTGACGCGAGCTCGTCACTCCGAGTCGTCGCCAAACATCTTCCTGTGGTCAGCGCGACGAGCGCGAGCGCTCGCGCGGGGATCCCGGATCGGCGCGCGCTTGAGGCGCGCTTGTCCGGGACGACAGCGGTGTGTGACGCTACATGTGTTGCTAGTTCTTCAGATTGATCATCCGCTCGACCGAACGCCGCGCGCGCGCCGCGAGGGCGGGATCGATCGTCACCTCCTCACGGAGCGTCAGCAGGCTGTCCAGGATGTTGGCGAGCGTGATGCGCTTCATATGCGGGCAGAGATTGCAGGGGCGCAGCATCTCGACGCCGGGCAGCTCGGCACGCACATTGTCGGCCATCGAGCATTCCGTGATCATCACCAGACGCCGCGGCCGCCGCTCACGCACCCAGTTGATCATGTGCGCGGTCGAGCCGGTGAAGTCGGCTTCCGCCAGCACGTCCGGCGGACATTCGGGATGCGCGATGATCTGCACCGAGGGATCGGCCTCGCGGAAAGCACGCAGCTCTTCGCCCTTGAAACGCTCGTGCACTTCGCAGGCGCCCTTCCAGGCGATGATCCTCACGTCGGTCTTCGAGGCCACGTAAGTTGCGAGATAGCGATCGGGCAGGAAGATCACGCTTCGAGCGCCAAGGCTCTCGACCACCTGCACCGCGTTCGACGAGGTGCAGCAGATGTCGACCTCGGCCTTCACCTCGGCCGAGGTGTTGACGTAAGCGACCACAGGAACGCCGGGAAATCGTTCGCGGAGCAGGCGGACGTCGGCGCCGGTGATGCTGGCGGCGAGCGAGCAGCCGGCGCGTGCGTCGGGGATCAGCACCATCTTGTCCGGATTGAGCAGTTTCGAGGTCTCCGCCATGAAATGCACGCCGCACTGGACGATGATGCCGGCCTTCACCTTGGTGGCTTCGACGGCGAGCTGGAGCGAGTCGCCGCCGATATCTGCGACGCAGTGGAAGATCTCGGGGGATTGGTAATTGTGCGCGAGGATCACCGCGCCGCGGGCGCGCTTCAGGTCGTTGATCGCCAGGATCGTCGGCGCCATCAGCGGCCACTCGATCGGCGGGATCACGTGCTTCACGCGCTCATAGAGCGGCGCGGTGGCGCGTGCGACCTCCGGCGTCCATGCCAGTGAGGGCGTCGGCAGCGCGGCTCCCGTGCGTGCCGGTGCGGCACGGGGGGAGGCGGTGACTTGGCCCTGGGGCCGGTCGGCAAAGTCGTCGGGGCCGTAAATTCCAGCGATCGGCATCGAAGCCTCCCTTGCAAATTAATTATGCTCAATCTGAGTATATATAAGGCCCGAAAATACCGGCCGAGAGGCCAGCGCGGATTTCATCGGGTTAAATATACTCAGTCTGAGCAAATCTGACATAACATGCTCTGCCGGGGATCGCCAGATCCAGCCACACACATTTCCGTCAAGTCCGTCAGGCTGGCCCCGACGCCTCGAGGCCACATCGAAATGCAATGCTCCCGCGACAGCTCCTCGTGGAATGCAACCGTTTTTAGCTTGGGATTTTCATGCAAGTGCATTAAATGGCACGCTCGCGGCGGCGGCTTTGCCACTCTGCCCATGACAGACGAGGAGCACCATGTCGACATCAGCAAGCGAACTTGCTCCGGCCCCACGTTCCTCCAACTGGCGCACTCCGGCCGTCATCATTCTGTGCGGTTGTGCGATCGGTATGCTCGGCTTCGGTCCGCGCTCGGCGCTCGGCTTCTTCGTGCAGCCGATGAGCCACGAATTCTCCTGGGGGCGCGACGTGTTCGGCCTCGCGATCGCGGTGCAGAACCTGCTGTGGGGCTTGGGCCAGCCTTTCGCCGGAGCCGTGGCCGATCGCTTCGGCCTGTTCCGGGTGATGTGCGTCGGCGCGCTGCTCTATGCCGGCGGCCTGATCCTGATGCGTTACTCGTCGACGCCGCTCTCGCTCAACATTGGTGCCGGCGTCATGGTGGGCTTCGGTCTTGCCGGCTGCTCGTTCAACCTGGTGCTGTCGGCATTCAGCAAGCTCCTGCCGGCCGAGAAGCGCGGCCTTGCGCTCGGTGCCGGCACCGCCGCGGGCTCGTTTGGCCAATTCCTGTTCGCGCCGATCGGCGTCGCGCTGATCGACAATTTCGGCTGGCAGCAGGCGCTCTCCGTGTTCGGCTTCCTGATGCTGTTGATCATTCCGCTGTCGCTGGCACTCTCGACGCCGCCGGTGGCACACGCGGCGAACGCCGCGCCCGCGGATGAGCAGAGCTTCACCAGGGCGCTTGCCGAAGCGTTCGGCCACCGCTCCTACGTGCTGCTGGTGCTCGGCTTCTTCACCTGCGGATTCCAGCTTGCCTTCATCACTGTGCATCTGCCGGCCTTCCTGGTCGATCGCGGCATCTCCGCGCAAACCGGCGGCTGGGTGATCGCGGCAATCGGCTTGTTCAACATCATCGGCTCCTTGAGCGTCGGCTATCTCCAGAACTCGGTGCCCAAGCGCTACATCCTCTCGACCATCTACTTCACGCGCGCGCTGGCGACGCTCGCCTTCATCTCGTTCCCGATCACGCCGTTCTCGGCGATCGCGTTCGGTGCGATCTCCGGCCTGACCTGGCTCTCCACGGTGCCGCCGACCTCGGCGCTGGTTGCGCTGATGTTCGGCACGCGCTGGCTTGCCACGCTCTATGGCTTCGCCTTCGTCAGCCATCAGGTCGGCGGCTTCCTCGGTGTCTGGTTAGGGGGCATCGTGTTCGAGAAATTCGGTTCCTACACGCCGATCTGGTGGCTCTCGATCCTGTTCGGTGTGCTCTCCGCGCTGATCAATCTTCCGATCGTGGAGAAACCGGTGGCTCGGGCGGTTGCGCAGCCGGCCTGATCGGCTAAACATCCACGACAAACAAGTCAGGGAGTTCAGTCGTGGCCACATTCAAGGCGATCCGGATCGACAAGGCGGACAAGGGCACCACCGCCGCGCTCACGCAGTTCGACGAAGCCGAGCTGATGGACGGCGACGTCACCGTCCGGGTGGAATGGTCGACGCTGAACTACAAGGACGGCCTTGCGCTCACCGGCAAGGCGCCGGTGGTGCGCCGCTTCCCGATGATCGCCGGCATCGACTTCGCCGGCACCGTCGAAGCCTCCTCGCATCCGCAGTGGAAGGCCGGCGACAAGGTGGTCTGCACCGGATGGGGCATGGGCGAGACCCATCTCGGCGCCTATGCCGAGAAGGCGCGGGTGAAGGGCGACTGGCTGGTCGCGCTGCCGCAAGGGCTCTCGGCGCGCGATGCCATGGCGATCGGCACCGCCGGCTTCACGGCGATGCTCTCGGTGCTGGCACTGGAGAAGCACGGCCTGTCGCCGAAGAGCGGCCCGGTGGTGGTGACCGGTGCCGCCGGCGGCGTCGGCTCGGTCGCGATCGCCGTGCTCTCGAAGCTCGGCTACCACGTCATCGCCTCGACCGGCCGGGCCTCGGAGGCCGACTATCTGAAGCACCTGGGAGCTGCCGAAATCATCGACCGCAACGAACTGTCGGCGCCGGCCAAACCTCTCGCCAAGGAGCGCTGGGCCGGTGGCGTCGACAGCGTCGGCTCGACCACCCTCGCCAATCTGCTCTCGATGACGCGATATGGCGGAGCGATCGCGGCCTGCGGCCTGGCGGCGGGCATGGACCTGCCGTCCTCCGTGGCCCCGTTTATTTTGCGCGGAGTGTGCCTTCTCGGCATCGATTCCGTGATGTGCCCGATCGAGCCCAGACGGGCCGCCTGGCAGCGCCTCGCATCCGATCTGGATCGGGCAAAACTTGCTGAAATTACTAAGGAAATTTCGCTGGCCGAGGTTTCGGATTGGGGCGCGAAGATCCTGGCCGGTGAGGTGCGCGGCCGCATCGTGGTAAAAATTGTTTAACGGCGTTCAGACTTTACCAACCAAGCTGCTTCAATGTCGCCATGGTTGGTATGGTAAGCAGCGGGTAAAGAGATAAGGCATCGCCCGCTGCGGGGGTCGGTTCGGAGTTGAGCATGCTTGCGCGTATTGTGTTGGGGGCTGTCACGGCGGCAGCAACGTTTGCGCCGGCCATTGCCGGCAGCATGAACGCCGACGAGGCCCGTCGCTTCGTCGCCGGCAAAGTGTTTGCCTTCACCTGTTTCGACGGCACCCGCGGTGCAGGCCGCATCCTTGACGATCTCGGCGCCGCCGGTGCGGTGCAGTTCTCGGGCGCAGGCCCGGTCAAGCATCTCCGCCTGCCCGGCAATACGCTCCAGATCCGCGGCCAGAACGTCTGCGCCTCGATCAAGGGGATTCCGTTCGAGCCCTGTTTCAACCTGGAAAAGACCGACGATCGCAGCTTCCGCGGCTCCGTGTCGGGCATGGGCTTCGCCTATTGCGACTTCCATCATCAGGGCGGCAACCAGATGCTGATGGCGCGCGCTGCGGCGCGGCCGCGCTCGCTGCACAGGCCGGAGCACACCGGTTCGGTCGGCCCGGCCAACACCGAGGTCGCCGCGCGCGTGGAGACGCCGCGTGTCGAGAGCAGCCGGCTCGAGCCGGTGAAGGCCGAAGTCAGGTCCGAGCCCGCCAAGAACGAGGCCCCGCTGGAGCTGCGCCGCTCGACCCAGTGAGACGGCCCTGCGGGGCGGCCCGCACACTTTGTCGATAAAGACCTCCATCGAACACGAAGCTGCCGCGCCGTAGTCATACGGACGGCGGCTTTCATGCGTTGGTAGTTGTTCGCGCTTCAGTTTGCGTACGGCCGGGGGGCGCGGCCCGATAAAAGGGTTCAACGATGTCGCTGTACTTCTTCCGCATCAGTACCGGTCGCTATTCCGGCGCCGCCGACCAGCCGTACGAGTTCGAGGATCGCGCGGCCGCCTGGACCGAGATGACGGAAGTCTGCGCCAACTTGCTCGGCGGCATCGCGCGCAGCCTGAAGCCGAACGCCGAGTGGTGCATGGAGCTGCTCGACGAGAACAAGAAGCCGGTCTTTCGCATCAGCCTCGTCGGCGAGAGCGCCGGATGCAAGGCTTCCTGAACCCGACCTCCAGCTGCAATTTACAACCAAGGCGAGAGAAATTCTCTTCGCGTTCAATCGCTTGGGGTAAAAATCAGTATTTCTGCGAGTGACCTCGTTAACCAAATCGGAATGTGAGGCGCTCAATTTTTGGGCAAGGGCGCGATCAACGCCAAGGGAAGCCGACAACGACTCGGCTGCGCATTTCCTTCGGGGGAAGATACCCATGTTGAGCCTTGCTCAGAATTTAAGGATCGGGACCAAGCTGGCGATTGCTTCGGCGCTCGGGGTGTTCCTGGTTGCAGCCATGATCGCAAGCCAGATGCTCGGCAATGCCAGCGTCCGCGAGACCAGCCAGAGCGCACTTGCGCAGCGGGAAATCGCCCGCGACGCAATCAGGGCCGAAGTTGCGGTTCGCGGCATGCAACTCGCCGTGCGAGACCTTCGTCTCGCCAACAACGCGGCAGATCTTCAGAAGGCCATCCAGGCTCTGGGCGATCAGCAGACCTCGATGGGCTTGCTGGTCGATGCCATGCTGAGACTTTCTCACGCGGCCGAGAACCGCGCCCGGATGGAGAAACTGAGATCATTGGCCGCGGATTACGGAAAGGCTGCGCAGCAGATCGCCGCTGTCCGTGGCGAAGCCTTGACCGCGAGCGGTGCAGACGCCGCGCTGCGCGCTGCCAAGCTCAATGAAGATGCCATTCGCATGGCGCGCGAGCTCACGCTGCCGATCGCAGCCCAACTGGACGGGCTGATCAGCCAGATCGCCGACTACGCGAACCGTAGGTCCGAAGAGAAGAATGCTGCGGCCGCTGACCAAATGAGATCGAGCGAGCAGCTTGCGATGCTGGTCGGCGCATTCGCCATGCTCGTCCTCGTCGGCTCCTGGCTGATGTCGTTCCTGACCATCGCCCGGCCCATCCGGTCGCTCACCGTGGCCATGGACAAGCTCGCCGGCGGCGATTTCTCCGTGGTGCTGCCCGGGCTCGGCCGCAAGGACGAGGTCGGCGGCGTCGCTGCGGCCGTCGAGAAATTCAAGATCGTGTCAGAACAGAAGGCGCGCGAAGAGGCCGAGGCCAAGATCAGGCAGGATCAGATCGCGGCCGCGCAGCGCAAGGCCGAGATGCACAAGCTCGCGGACAGCTTCGAGGCCGCGATTGGCGAGATCGTCGATACCGTGTCCTCGGCGGCGACCGAACTGGAAGCCTCGGCATCGACGCTGACATCGACCGCGGCGCGCGGACAGGAGCTCACCACCGTGGTTGCTTCCGCCTCCGAGGAAGCGTCCACCAATGTGCAGTCGGTGGCCTCGGCGACCGAAGAGCTGTCGTCGTCGATCACCGAGATCAGCCGCCAGGTGCAGGAATCCGCCCGCGTCGCGGGCGAGGCGGTGAGCCAGGCCCGCACCACGACCGACCGCGTCGGGGAGCTCTCCGCCGCTGCGGCGCGGATCGGCGACGTGGTCGAGTTGATCAACACCATCGCCGGCCAGACCAATCTCCTGGCGCTCAATGCAACCATCGAGGCCGCGCGCGCCGGCGAGGCGGGCCGCGGCTTTGCCGTCGTCGCCTCCGAGGTCAAGGCGCTGGCCGAGCAGACCGCGAAGGCGACCGGCGAGATCGGCCAGCAGATCGCGAGCATCCAGACCGCCACCGAGCATTCCGTTGGCGCGATCAAGGACATCAGTCACACCATCGAGAAGCTGTCGGAGATCTCCTCGACGATCGCGGCTGCCGTCGAGGAGCAGGGCGCGGCGACGCAGGAGATCTCCCGCAACGTGCAGCAGGCGGCGGCAGGCACGCATCAGGTGTCATCCAACATCACGGACGTGCAGCGCGGCGCGAGCGAGACCGGTTCGGCCTCCTCGCAGGTGCTGTCTGCCGCCCAGATGCTGTCCGGCGACAGCAACCGCCTCAAGCTCGAGGTCGGCAAGTTTCTCGACACCGTGCGCGCCGCCTGACGGCGATATTCCTCGGCAGGTCGCGCGCGCGCGGGCGGCCTGAGTCGCCGGCCATCCTTGTGCGAAATACCCAGGGCGGTGCCGCGGTACGGCGCCGCGCGATCGCTGCCGTCCTGCAACAGATGGTTGCCGAACATATGATGGCGGCGCCGCCGAGTTCGCAATTCAACGTAGCTTCCTGTTAACGCCTGTTTGCAATTATCGACGCAATCTTACGGGACAAGAACCAGCCAGCATTGTTGAACTGACCTCCGCTCGGTCGTCCATCGGGACGCTTGTGGCGCGGGCGACGTGCGCGTTGCCAGGCTTCGTTAGGATTTGTGCAATGTCGAAGTTGTCGATCGTCTTCAAGCTCTTGACCGTGTTGTCGGTCCTCGTTCTCTCGCTCGCCGGTGTCGGCGTGACGGCGATCGGCACCATGCAGAACATCAACGCCCACACGGTCGAGATTGCACAGAGCTGGTTGCCGAGCGTGCGTGCGCTCGGCTCGATGCGTGCCGACATCAACGAGCTGCGCGTCGCGCTCCGCCTGCACCTGATGCAGGACACCGCCGAAGGCAAGGAAGCCGCCGAGAAACGCCTCGCCTCCTTGCGCGAGCGTATCGAGAAGACGCGCAAGGTCTACGAGCCGCTGATCACCGTCGCGGAAGAGCGCGCACTCTACGAGCAATGGAGCAAGGCGTGGGCCGAGTATCTGAACGGCGTGCAGGAGACGATGGCACTGTCGCGCAAGAGCGTCGGCCGTTTCCCGACCGATGCCAACGAGATGTTGCAGACCAAGGTCGCCAAGATGGCCCAGGCCGCCGATCCGCTGCTCCAGAAGGGCATCGAGCTCAATAATCAGGGCGCCGAGCTGGAGACGAAGCAGGCGGCCGACAGCTACGCGTTGATCTTCCGCGTGCTGGTCGGCATCATCGTCGTCTCCGTCGTGATCGCGATCGGCGCCGCCTATTATCTCGTGCGTGATGTCTCTCGCGGCATTGCCTCGATCATCCGACCGATGAAGTCGCTCGGCGAGGGAGACCTTTCGGCTGAGGTGCCGCATCGCGGCGAGAAGACCGAGATCGGCTCGATGGCGGATGCGCTGCAGATCTTCAAGGAGGCGCTGATCGCCAAGAAGGCCGCCGACGAGGCGGCCGCGCGCGACGCCGAGGCCAAGATCGAACGCGGCCGCCGCGTCGATGCCATCACGCGCAATTTCGAGGCCATGATCGGCGAGGTCGTCGAGACGGTGTCGTCGGCCTCGACCGAGCTCGAGGCCTCCGCGGCCACGCTGAGCGGTACGGCGCAGCGCGGCCAGCAGCTCGCAACCGTCGTTGCGGCTGCGTCCGAGGAAGCCTCCACCAACGTCCAGGCCGTGGCGTCCGCCTCGGAAGAGCTGTCGTCGTCCATCACCGAGATCAGTCGCCGCGTGCAGGATTCGGCGCGGATGGCCGCGGAAGCCGTCGAGCAGGCGGCGCGGACCAACGACCGCGTCAACGCGCTGTCGCAGGCGGCCTCCCGCATCGGCGACGTCGTCGAGCTGATCAACACCATCGCGGGCCAGACCAACCTCCTGGCTCTGAATGCGACCATCGAAGCGGCGCGCGCCGGTGAAGCCGGCCGCGGATTTGCCGTCGTCGCATCCGAGGTCAAGGCGTTGGCCGAGCAGACCGCGAAGGCGACCGGCGAGATCGGGGCGCAGGTCACGGGGATTCAGGCCGCGACGCAGGAATCCGTCAGCGCCATCCAGGAGATCGGCGGTACCATCGAGCGGTTGTCCGAGGTGGCCTCGGCCATCGCCGCCGCTGTCGAGGAGCAGGGCGCCGCGACGCAGGAGATCTCGCGCAACGTCCAGCAGGCCGCCCTCGGCACCCAGGAGGTCTCGTCCAACATCACCGACGTGCAGCGCGGCGCGATCGACACCGGCTCGGCCTCGGGTGAAGTGCTTTCGGCAGCGAAGTCGCTGGCGACCGACAGCACCCGCCTGAAGGTCGAGGTCGCGCAGTTCCTGCAATCGGTCCGCGCGGCCTGATTTTTACACGTTCGGCTGCGAAGCCGGCGGCGGAACGACCTGCCGCCGGAACAGGATGCGCTGGTACAGCCAGCCGATCGCCACCAGCACCACGCCGAGGCACATGAATGACAGCGCGCGGTAGACGCCTGTCAGCGTCCATACGTCGACGGCGAAGGCCTTGAGGATGGTCAGCGCGATGACGGCGGCAGAGGCCAGCCGCGCACGCTCCGAGTTGACCAGGATTCCCACGCCGAGCAGCGCCACGCCGAACGCCAGCCAGCCGATCGAATAGGTGTATTGCTCGGCGCTCGTGGTGCCGCCGTAGAGCAGCACCGGGCCGTGATAGAAGCGGCGGATCTCCAGCGTCACATAGCTCAGCGCGAACACCAGCGCGCCGCCCGCGATCGTGTTGGCGTAGGCGACGGAGCGATGGCCCGCCACGGCATAGGACAGCAGCAGCGTCAGCACCGCCGGCAGCGCGTAGCCGAGCAGCAGCAGGTTGAAGACGAGGCCGCCGACATTGACGCTGGAGAGCAGCAGCGGGTTCTCCAGGATCAAGAGACCGAACACGCTGATGAACCCGGCAATCGCCGTGAGCGCGACCGCGCCGGCATTGTGCACGATGCTGTGGCTCCTCAGTCGCAAACGCTCCAGCCCGATCGCCATTGCGAGCGTGACGCAGACCTGCAGCGCGAATTCGAGCAGTGACGGCGGCGAGGTCATCCGGCCATTGGTCGCAAAGTGCCGGATCTCCATGAAGGCAAGCAGCGCGGTGAACAGGATCGCGGCCGTCTCGACCATGCGCAGCGGCGGATCGTCGGCGCGGCGGCGCAGGAAGATGCTCGCGCCCCAGAACGAGGCCGCCGGCAGGCCGTAGCCCCAGAGCAGCCAATTGAAGATCGGCGTGGTGCCGACGGCATCGCCGACGATGCGTGGGTCATAGGCGATGCGTGCGGTGACGAGCCCCGCGAAGATGGCGGCGAGCCAGCGCAGGAACGGGATCGGCCGCTGCAGCGAGATCCAGGCGGTGCCGAGCGACATCAGCGCCAGCGCGATCGTCAGCCAGCCCTTCTCCAGCGCGAAGGTCAGCGCCAGCGCCAGCGCGCCGAGCGTGCCGGTTGCGAACAAGGCGGTGGCGATCATGCTGCCCGGCCGGGTCTCGCGCCGCGTGAGCGCCTCGGTTGCCGCGCCGAAGGCCGCCGCGAGCAGCACCGCGAGGATCGCAAACGGGATCGAGCGGTCGAGATGGGCGATACGCGCGTAGAGCGCCACGAGGATCGCGATCGGTGTTGCGACCGCAGCAGCCGACCACACCACGGGGATGATCGCCGAATTCGAGCGGCCCTGCGCGAGGAAGCCGGCAATACCGAAGCCGGCGGCGAAAATCGCGGCCGTCACCAGATGCAGCGTCACGGAGCTGTCGGTCGCGCTGGGCCCGACGCCGGACATCGCACCGCCCGGCAGCACCAGCATGTCAGGATTGGCGCGCACCGCCCATTCGGCGAACACGATGAAGACCGCCGCTGCGGCCGCGCCGAGCGCGCCGGTCGCCGCCGGCGCGCGCCAGGCGACGAGCAGCGTGCCGCCAACCAGCAGCGCAAAGGCGATCAGCGCCAGGTCGGCATGCGCGCTCGACAGAACGATCAGCATCGCGCCGAACAGATAGGCACCGAGCGAGCCCGACGAGATCGGCTCGATCTCGCCGTCCTCGATGGCAGGCCCGAACATGAAGCCGCAGACGACGAGCAGCGCGGCCAGCACGAAGCCCGCGATGACATGGAAGGCGTGCGGCGCGACTTGGACCTGCTCGGCGTCGAGGCCGGGGAAGAGCCAGAGCACGGCGAAGGCGATCGTGGTGATCGCAAGCCAGCGCCACAGCCGGATGCGGGCGAGGCCGAAGCTCGCGGCGGTGACGACGGCGAGATAGACGTAGAGCGCCCAATAGTCCGGCTTGCCGCTGGAGACGAGCACCGGCGTCACGAAGGCGCCGACCACGCCGAGGCCGGCGAGCGCAGGTCCGTGCAGCAGCGCGGCAGCGAGCGTGCACATCGCCACGATGCCGAGCAGCACGAAGGCGGTGGCGGGCACCAGGAAGCCGTAGAGCGCATAGGCGGCATAGATGGTGGCGAACGCCACAGCCGTACCGGCCGCGGTGAGGATCGCGGGGATGTTGGCGATCGGCAGCGCCGCGATGTTGGAGATGCTCTCCTTGCGCCGGGTCCATTCGCCGGCGCCCAGCAGCGCGGCTGCGAACAGGCCGCCCAGGAACACGCGCACGCCGGGGCCGAGCAGGCCGGCCTCGATCGAATAGCGCACCATGAAGAAGCCGCCGAGCGCGAGCGCAAGGCCGCCGATCCACACCACCCAGCGCGTGCCGAGCTGCTCCTCGAAGCCAGGTTCTCGAATATCAGGCGCGGGCGCAGGCAGGGGAGGCGGTGCATCGGCGGAGACGCTCGCTGCGAGCGGCGGAGGGGACGCCTGTTCGGTGACGGACGGAGGCGGCGCCGGCTCGGCCTCAGGTGCAAGCGGCGGCGGCTCGGCGGCCATCGTCGCGGAGGCGGGCGCCTGCTCCTGCATCGGCATGAGCGGCGGCGGCTGGACCGGCCGTTGCGCGTAGAATCTCTCTTCGAACCCGTTCAGTCGCCGGCGCAGCTCGGCCGCCTGGCTAGAGGCCTTGATTGCGATCAGGAAGGCGACGATCGCGATGATCAGCGCAAAGACGTCAAACGGGCCGTCGAACATGAAGCCTCCAGGCGACCGGCGGGCAGGGGCCGATCGCGCAAATCCCAGGATCTAGCGCCGGGAGCGTACGCGCAAGCCCGGTGCGGGCCGCTCCTGGAGCACGTCGCGGCGGAAGCGGTAGAGCGCCGCCGGCCGTCCGCCCGTCTGTGTCGACATCACCCCGGTCGGTTCGACCAGGGCTTCCATTTCGACCAGGCGGCGGAAATTCTGCTTGTGCAGATGCCGGCCGGAGATCGCCTCCACCGTATGCTGCAGTTCGGTAAGTGTGAATTCGGGCGGCAAAAGTTCAAACACGACAGGACGATACTTCAGTTTTGCACGCAGCCGCGCGATCGCTGTGGCGAGAATCCGGCGGTGGTCGAACCGCATCGAGGTCCCGAGCGGAGGCAGCGTCTTGCGCGCTAATGCCGCAGGGCGGCCGTCGCGTCGCGCTTCCTCGACCAGCCCGGCCTCGTACATCAGCTCGTAGCGGTCGAGCACGCGCTCTTCGTCCCAGGCCGCCCCGTCGAGGCCGAAACAGAACCGCACGCGATCCTTGCGCGGCAGCGCGCGAATCGTCTCCGGCGTCTCCTCCGCGGCCCACTCGGTCAGCGCGGGGATGATGTCGCGGGCGATGATCGCCGGCGGCTCCTCGCGCCAGTCTTCCCAGGGGAAGAAGCGATACCATGGCGCGAAGCTCGCCGCGTTGGCTGCGAGCTCGCCATCCACCGCACGCGTCAGCGCGAGATAGCCGATCGACACCATATGCGCCCCGGTGTCGCCGGCCTCGGCATGACGGCCGCGATCGCCGAAGGTGTAGAGCTGCTCGACATAGCCGAGCCGCAAGCCCGCCTGTTCCTCGACCCAGGCGCGCAGGCCGATCTCGAAGGTGCGGTGCGCGAGGGCGTCGAACGGGCCGAACGGCAGGCCGGCCAGCCCGTCACTGCCGCGCGCGGTGAGGATCAGCGGCTCATGGCCCTCGATCGCGACGATCGCCGCGGTCAGGCCGATCTCGATCGGCGTCAGGAGCGCCTCGCTCATGCGACGATGATCGCATGATTGATTGCGATGGTCTCGCCGCGGACTCGCTGTAACCTCTCCCGCTTGCGGGAGAGGTCGGCGCGTAGCGCCGGGAGAGGGCTTTCTCCTCTAGGGGATTGTCCCGCTGCGGAGACACCCTCTCCCCGACCCTCTCCCGCAAGCGGGAGAGGGAGCGCACCTGCCTTGTAGCGCCCAGCTGTCATTCGAGCTCGATCACGAAGGGGCGGCCCTCGACCATCATCGCGCCCGGGCCGATCTCGTCGAGCGCGCGCAGCATGCGGCCGTTGCGGCCGAGGGCTCGGTCGGCAAGGCCGACGATGCGCCGGTTCGGCGAGGCGATCGGCGAGGCCGCGCGGATTTTCCTGGCGATCTCGAGTTCGTCGCGGTTTGGATTGAGCGCGCAGACCGCCGCAAACGCGCTCGCGGTGGAGCGGCTGATGCCGGCATAGCAATGCACCACCAGCGGTGCGCTGCGGTCCCAGCCGCGCACGAAATTCAGCACCTGATCGATATGCGCCTCGGACGGTGCGACGAATCCGTCCAGCTCCTCGGTGATGTCGTCCATCGACACCTTGAGATGATTGGCCGGCAGCACGGAGACCGGCCGCGCCACCTGCTCGACATTGGCCATCACGGTCAGCACATGGCTGGCCCCGGTGAGACGGACGGTTTCGGGAAGCGCGGCGAGGGAGCAGACGTGGATCATGGCGGACCTTTTTGCCGCGACTATAACAAGCGCTCGTAGGGTGGGCAAAGGCGCAAAGCGCCGTGCCCACCATCTCGCAATTGCGCGCATCCCGCTTGGTCTCGTGGGCACGCTTCGCTTTGCCCACCCGACGAAGGGACGAACCTACGCAAACACCGCGCCGAACCGCTCCAGAAACTGCTTCTCGGCCCGCGCCGCGGTCCAGGGCGTCAGGTAGTCGCGCCGGACGCTGTCGGTGAGGCCGGGATCCTTGCCGAACAGGCGCCTTGCCTCGCTTTCGCTGAAGCCGGCAAGCTCGGTCGCTTCCAGATAGGCCGCGCCGCGATCGGCGGCCTTGATGGCCTGCGTGATCTCCTCCGGCAGTACCGGTGGCAGTCCGAAGCGGATATGGATGGCGCCGAGCAGGCGTTTTTCCACGGCCTTGTAATGGCCGTCGAGCACCGCCTTGAACGGCGAGATCATGTCGCCGATCACATATTCCGGCGCATCGTGCAGCAGGGCTGCGAGCCGCATGCGCTGATCGACGCGCGGCATCTCGTGCCGCAGCACGATCTCCACCAGCAGCGTGTGCTGCGCGACCGAGAAGATATGCGCGCCGATGGTCTGCCCGTTCCAGCGCGCGACGCGCGCCAGCCCGTGCGCGATGTCGGCGATCTCGATATCGAGCGGGGAGGGATCGAGCAGATCGAGCCGCCGGCCCGACAGCATGCGCTGCCAGGCGCGGGACTGCGCTTCGCGCGCGGTCTTCTTCGCGGTCATTTGGCCCTGAGGCGCGGCTTGCGCTGCGTCTTGCCGCAGGTCGCGTGGCAGTGGCAGTCGACGAGATGGTCGTTGACCATGCCGGTCGCCTGCATGAAGGCATAGACGATGGTCGGGCCGACGAACTTGAAGCCGCGCGAGGACAGCTCCTTCGAGATCTGCACCGACAGCGGCGTCGAGGCGGGCACGCTTCCCGTGGTCTTGAAATGGTTGACCTTGGGCTTGCCGTCCATGAAGTCCCACAGCAACTTCGAAAAGCCCGGACCTTTCTCCATGATGTCGAGATACGACTTGGCGCTGAGGATCGCGCCGTCGATCTTGGCCTTGTTGCGGACGATGCCGGCATCGTTCATCAGCGCATGCACCTTCTTGGGCGTGTAGCGCGCGATCTTCTCCGGCTGGAAATCGTCGAAGGCTTTGCGGAAATTGTCGCGCTTGCGCAGGATCGTGATCCAGGACAGGCCGGCCTGAAAACCGTCAAGCATCAGCTTCTCGTACAGCGCGCGGTCGTCATACTCCGGCACGCCCCATTCGGTGTCGTGATAGGCGACATAGAGCGGATCATCGCCCGGCCAGGGGCAACGTGTCAGGCCGTCGGGATGCAGGCGGGGAGCGCGGCTCATGCGATCGGGGGCTTGGTTGGAATGCGCACGACGTCGGGGTCCGCAAGTTTCAACGCGAGCCCGCCCGCGGTGAGGGGCTGGCCGGCATCGAGCGCGTCTGCGACACGGTCGATGCGCACCAGGGCAATGCCCTTGCCGCCTGCGGTCGAGCCGATGGTGCCGACCGGCTTGTCGCCGGCGAGAATGGTCGCGCCGGCTTCGGGCGAGGCGCCGTCGAGCAGCACCTTCACGCTGCGGGTGCGCGCGGTGCCGCGATGCTGCATGCGCGAGACGACCTCCTGGCCGACATAGCAGCCCTTGTCGAAATCGATGCCGGCGAGACGATCCATGTTGGTCTCGTGCGGGAAGGCGTCGCCGTACATGAAATCGAGCCCGCCGCGCGGAACGCCGAGCGCGATGCGGTGCGCCTCGTATTCGGCGGCATCGACCAGTTCGGCCCCGATCAGGTCGGACAGCTTCTCCTTGAGATCCTCAGGGATCAGGATGCGATAGCCGAGCGCATCGTTGCGCGGGTCGGCGAAGGCAAGATCCGGCTGCGCCGCGGGCTGGCCGTCCCAGGCCGCAAGCACGCCGAGATCGAGAGTCTCCACCGTGACCTTGGCGCGCAGCTTGTAGAATTTCAGCTTGGTGGCGAGGTTATCTGCCAGCGCCTTCGGGCAGTCGATCAGGAACCCGCCGCCATGGCCTGCGGGCACCTCGGTGATCAGGAAATCGACGATGATCTTGCCCTGCGGCGTCAGCAACGCGCCGAATCGCCCCAGGCCCGGCTTCAGCCTGTCGACGTCGGTCGTGACCAGGCCGTTGAGGAAGTTGCGCGCATCCTCGCCCGCGACCTTGACCACGCCCCGGTCGGGAAGAAACGCTGCTTTCATGCGAAAATCTCTTGCGACATGTTGCTCCGGAACGTAAGCCCGCGAGGCATAAACGACAAGACCTCGAGCCCTGCGCTTGGGGACGAGAGAGGCCTTCAGCCATGACCCAGCGCTTCGATGTGATCCTCAAGAATGGCACCGTCGTCAACCAGGACGGCGAGGGTGTTCGCGATATCGGCATCACCGGCGGCCGCATTGCCGAGCTGGGTCCTTTGTCGCAAGGCAGCGCCGCCGAGGTGATCGACTGCAAGGGCCTGCACATCCTGCCCGGCGTGATGGACACGCAGGTGCATTTCCGCGAGCCCGGCCTGACGCACAAGGAAGACCTCGAGACCGGCTCGCGCAGCGCCGTGATGGGCGGCGTTACCGCCGTGTTCGAGATGCCGAACACCGCGCCGCTGACGGTGACGGAGGCCGAATTCACCGACAAGGTGAAGCGCGCTTATCACCGCATGCATTGCGATTTCGCCTTCTTCATCGGCGGCACCCGGGAGAACGTGCAGGACTTGCCGGTGCTGGAGCGCGCGCCCGGCTGCGCCGGCGTCAAGGTGTTCATCGGCTCCTCGACCGGCGCGCTGCTGGTGGAGGATGACGAAAGCCTGCGCCGCATCTTTCAGGTGATCCGCCGCCGCGCCGCCTTCCATGCCGAGGACGAGTACCGCCTCAACGACCGCAAATCGCTGCGCATCGAAGGCGATGCCCGCTCACATCCGGTGTGGCGCGACGAAGCCGCGGCGCTGATGGCGACGCAGCGCCTGGTCAAGCTCGCGCACGAGACCGGCAGGCGCATTCATGTGCTGCACATCTCCACCAAGGAAGAGATCGAGTTCCTGCGCGACCACAAGGACGTCGCGTCCTGCGAGGCGACGCCGCATCACCTGACGCTGGCCGCCCCCGAATGCTATGAGCGCCTCGGCACGCTGGCGCAGATGAACCCGCCGGTGCGCGGGGCCGATCACCGCGCCGGCATCTGGCGCGGCATCGAGCAGGGCATCATCGACGTGCTCGGCTCCGACCACGCCCCCCATACGCTGGAGGAGAAGCAGAAGACCTATCCCGCCTCGCCCTCCGGCATGACCGGCGTGCAGACGCTGGTGCCGCTGATGCTCGACCACGTCAACGCGGGCCGGCTCTCTCTGGCGCGCTTCGTCGACCTCACCAGCGCCGGTCCCGCACGCCTTTACAACATGGCCTGCAAGGGCCGCATCGCCGCCGGCTACGACGCCGACTTCACCATCGTCGACCTCAAGCGCAGCGAGACCATCACCAATCAATGGGTGGCGTCCAAGGCCGGCTGGACGCCCTATGACGGGTTGCGCGTCACCGGCTGGCCCGTCGGCACCTTCATCCGCGGCCGCCGCGTGATGTGGCAGGGCGAGCTGGTGACGCCCGCGCAGGGCGAGGCGGTGCGGTTTCTGGAGACGCTGAAGCCGTAGGGGGCAGGTCAAGTTTCTGCCTCCGCTGTCATGCCCCGGCTTGCCGCCTTCGCTGACGCTTCGGCGTGCCGAGCAACTCCGTGGGCCTCGGCGTAGCCTTGGCGGAGCCGGGACCGGGGCATCCAGTACGCCGCGGCAAGAGTTGGTTGATACGACTGCAGCCTCTGGAAGACTGGATTGCCCGCCTTCGCGGGCAATGACAGTGTGCCACGAAGCGCAAGCGCAAATTGGGAGAAAGCAATGTCCCAGCCAGCCGCCCTCATCACCACCGAGCAGCTCGCCGCCATCCTCGCCGATCCCAACCTCCGCCTCTACGATTGCACGACCTACAACGAACCTGTGCCCGCCGGCAGCGACGTGCCTTACCGCCCGGTGCCCGGCGACAAGACCTTCGCGGCCGGGCACATTCCGGGCGCCGATTTCCTCGACCTGCAAGACGAGTTCTCCGACGCTTCCGCACGACCGTTCTTCATGATGCCCGATGTCGCCCAGCTGGAGGCCGCCTTCGGCCGCCACGGCCTCGATGCGGGCAAGACCGTGGTGCTCTACAGCATCGGCACCATGATGTGGGCGACGCGGTTCTGGTGGATGCTGCGCTCGCTCGGCGTCGATGCGCTGGTGCTCAACGGTGGCTTCGACAAATGGACGCAGGAGGGACGGCCGGTCGAGTCGGGCGCACCGAAAGGCTATCCCGCGACGACCTTCAAGGCCGTGCCGCGGGCCGGCTTCTTCGTCGACAAGGAAGTGGTGAAGGCGCGGATCGGCGATCCCTCGACGGTGATCGTCAACGCGCTCGGGCCGCAGTTTCATCGCGGCCTCGAGCCGAGCCGCTACGGCCGGCCGGGCCGCGTTCCCGGCAGCGTCAACGTATCCGCTGCGGCGCTCGTCAATGCCGACAAGACCTTGACGACGCCTGCCGATGCCGAAGCCAAATTCACTGCTGCGGGCGTCACGCGCGACAAGAACGTGATTGTCTATTGCGGCGGCGGCATCTCGGCGACGATCGACCTGTTTCTGTTGACGCAGCTCGGCTACGACAGACTGACGCTGTACGACGCCTCGATGGGCGAATGGGCGCAGGATCCGGCGCTGCCGATCGAGACGGATTAGGTTTGCTTATCTTCGTCACCGGTGGGTGATGACATTTGCACCCGCACAAGCGGCCGTCATGCCCGGGCTTGTCCCGGGGCATCCACGTTCTTCGTGCCCGCCGGCAAGACGTGGATGGCCGGGACAAGCCCGGCCATGACGATGTGGGACTATCGTGCCCGAAACGCCCGCAGCCTATGCGATAGCCCTTCCTCCAGGGGAAGGTAAGATCCGGGACTAAGAAAATCCGGGAACCTTTTCCCCGGGCCTGCATCCAACGTCCGAAACCAATGGAGATAGGGTACCCGCCATGCCAGGGACCGCAGCCGGCCGGACCGCCGCTGTCAGGACATCGGAAGCCGAGCTGATCGAGCGCGCGCGGCGCCGCGACGAGGCTGCGCTCCGCGAAATCATGCAGGCCAACAACCGCAGGCTCTATAGGCTCGCCCGCGGCATCCTGCGCAGCGACAGCGAGACCGAGGACGTGGTGCAGGAGACCTATGTCCGCGCCTTCACGCATCTCGACGGTTTTCTCGGTGACGCCGCGCTGTCGACCTGGTTGTCGCGCATTGCGATCAACGAAGCGCTCGGGCGCCTGCGCAGTCGAAGGCCGCAGGTCGAGCTGGGATCGGTGCCGGAGGCAACGCTCGAAGCCCAGATCATCAGGTTTCCCCTTTCGACCGCCGCAACCGATCCGGAAAAATCCATGGCCCAACGCGAGATCCAGCGCGTCGTAGAACATGCGATCGATGAATTGCCCGATGCCTTCCGCATGGTCTTCATCGCGCGCGTGATGGAGGGGATGAGCATGGAGGAGACGGCCGAGCTGCTCGCTATCAAGCCCGAGACCGTCAAGACGCGGTTGCATCGTGCGCGCGCATTGCTGCGCGAGAACGTCGAGAAGAAGATCGGCCCCGTCGTGATGGACGCATTTCCGTTCGCCGGGCAGCGCTGTGAGCGCCTGACGGAGGCCGTGCTCAGGCGCCTTGGCGTCGGCGCGTAATTTTTCGGGAACGTCAGCTCGAAAGTCCCATCCAATCCCTGTGAAGCAACGGCCGGCCAAGGTCCGGCACCACAGGAGTAACAAGCCATGTTCACCCGACGGAGCGCGGCGATCACTGCCGCCATTCTGTTGTCCAGTCCCGCGCTGCTGCAAAGCGCCGGCGCCGCCGACCAGCCGACCGATCCGCAGATCGCCCATATCGCCTATACCGCGGGCGTGATCGACATCAACGCCGCCAAGCAGGCGCAGAAGAAGGCGAAGAGCAAGGACGTGAAGGCGTTTGCCGAGGACATGCTGCGCGACCACGAGGCCGTCAACAAGCAGGCGCTCGCGCTGGTCAAAAAGCTGAACGTTACCCCGGAAGACAACGACACCAGCAAAGCGCTGTCCAAGCAGGCCAGCGACAAGCTCGCCGAGCTCGACAAGCTGAGCGGCGCTGCCTTCGACAAGGCCTATGTCGCCAACGAGGTCGCCTACCACAAGCAGGTCAACGGCGCGCTGGAGACCCAGCTGATTCCGTCGGCCGGCAACGCCGAGCTGAAGAGCCTGCTGCAGACCGGCCTGAAGATCTTCCAGGGTCATCAGCAACACGCCGAGCACGTCGCGGCCGAGCTGAAATAGGGAGGAGCGATGATGCCGGGGCGGCTGTTTTCGCTTCCTGTCGCGCTCGTCTTCGCGGCGATGGTCGTCCCGGCGCACGCCGCGACGATCGAGATCACGATGGAGAATCTCGTGATTGCACCGGCCGAGATATCGGCCAAGGTCGGCGATACCATCACCTGGATCAATAAGGACGTCTTCGCCCATACCGCCACCGCGAGGAACGGCGATTTCGACGTGACACTGCCGCCGAAGAAATCGGCGACATCAGTTCCGAAGAAGGCGGGAACGGTCGAATATTACTGCCGCTATCATCCCAACATGAAAGCGACACTCAAGGTCGAGCCGTGAGGGAGGAGGGGCGCATTCCCGATTCCGGCAGGAACATCTCCCGGCTCTTGCGAGACTAATGCTTGTCGGCGGGAAACAGCTTCCGTGCGATAAAGGCGGCAGACTTCGCGAAGCCTTTCGCCAATCCGCTTCGCCAAGTCATTCATCCGTCGACTGGCCCCGCCCGCGTGGCGGGGTCATTTTCGGCAGGGCCTACTGCCTGCAGATGTCGACCGAGAACTCGCCGTTGCGGATGCGGCCGGGAAAGCCTTCGACAAACTTGGCGACCGCGTCCTCGCCATAGGTGCCGACGAGCTCGGCAAAGGCTGCAAACAGGCTCGCCTGTGCCAGGCAGTCGCCGTCGACGCCGTCATGGCGCGCCTCGGCCCAGGCCTCGTTGAGATAGCTCAGTGCGGCCTGCTTCTGCTCGTGATCGGGCAGCGGCGCGCGGGCGGGGGCGTAGGAAATCGGCTGGCTCATGAAACTCGATCAGGGCTGGGGCGCGATCCACGGCGATGCGCTGTGCGAGAGGTTTAGCACGGTCGTTAACGACCGCTAGGCCACATCTTTAAGAACGGTTAACGGCTGTGAACAAAGTCGATGACAGCGTTCCCGCCGAGCCGCCGCGCCGATCCCGTCTCGTCATTCCGGGGCGCGCGCAGCGCGAGCCCGGAATCCATCGCGCCACAGAGATGGTGGATGAATGGATTCCGGGCTCGCGACTTCGTCGCGCCCCGGAATGACTGGAGAGAATCAGTTCGCGTAGCGCGCCGTCAGATCCCGCGAGATCTTCGAGCCTTCCTCGATATAGCGGCGGATCGCCACCGTCGCGGCCGGCGTGCAGCTGCGGTAGGTCTGCTGAAAGCCGTTATAGCCGCGGTTGAAGCCGGCGATCATGCGGGTGCGGCGCTCCCCCGAGGGGGTTTCGGCATCGATCAGCGCCTGCATCTCGTTGCGCCATTTGTTGCCCTCGTTGGACCCGCAGATGCCGCGCAGATAGTGCAGGCCGCCGAGGATCTCGGCCAGCCGCTGCAAATCGGCGTCGAACGGCGCCGCCACGTCCTGAGCCCGCGTGGGGCCGCAGGCGCAGGCGAGAATCAGGACAAAAATGGCCAGAAATCGCGTGGACATCGGCGGGGTGTATGCCGCGTCGAGGCCGGAGACGCAAGGCGAGCCGTCAGGCCCCGACCAGCCGCGCGGCGGACTGGATCACCTCGTCCAGCCCCCCGGTCAGCTTGAGGCCGCCCAGGCTCGCCAGGGTGCTAGGGGAGATCCAGCGGCAATCGTCGAGCTCGTCGTTCAGGACAGGCTCCCTGGCCACCCAGCGGGCCGCAAAGGACATGATGAGGTAATGGCCGGCGCCGGGCGCGGCGGGCAGCACCTCGCGCCAGCCGGCAAGGCCGACGATCTCGATTCGGAGCCCGGTTTCCTCGTCGACCTCGCGGCTCAGGGCCTGGTGCAGCGATTCGCCGAACTCGACCCGGCCCCCTGGCAGCGAATAGAACCCTTTCGCCGGCGAGCGGGCGCGGCGGGTCAGCAGCACCTTGCCGTCGCGGAAAATCGCGGCGCTGACGGCGAGCTGGGGGTGGGCGGGCTGAACGGGCGAAGCCATTTTCTGAAGGACCTGTTGGGAAAGGACCTTGTTCTTAAAGCATCTGGCTCAGTTCGCCATGATGGTGTCGACGTCGGCCTCGGCGCCGCCATGGATGATGCCGCCGCAGGCCGCGATGAGCGGCTTGACCCAAAGCGCGGCCTGCTCGGCGAGGCGGATTCGGGTCGTATCCTTCTCGACCTCGCGCATGGCCGAGCCGACCGCGGTCAGGATCGAGGTCATGGTATCGGTGATGTGGTCGAACTGGGCGCGCACGGTGGGATCGGCCTTCTCATAGGCCTCGATGGCCAAATCCCGTGCCTTGAAATTCGAGGCCGTAAAATGTTCGGCATAGGACAGCGGCGTCCAGGTCAAGAAATCGTCCGCGCATTCCGGCATGTCCGGGACCATTTCCAGCAGCATCACCGCTTCATTGAAATGGTTGAGATAGTCGGTGGCAAGCCCGGTCCGCGGGTTGATATTGGCCACGCGCAGCCGCTCGGCCCAGGCGGCGGCCTCGGGGCCCGTCTGTACATGCGTCCGCGCGGGTTGGGAGGCCGTTGAGCTCATCCGCCGCAGTGTTAACGTTCGGGGTTAAAAGGACCTGAACGGACCCTATATGGACACCCTGGGATGTGTGGACGCTTCGTCATAACTTCGGCCCCCGCGGCCTTGCGGCAATTGTTCGGCTATGTCGAGCAGCCGAATTTCCCGCCCCGGTACAACGTGGCGCCGACACAACCGATTCCGGTCGTTCTGATCGAGAACGGCGCGCGGCATTTCCGCTTGATGCGCTGGGGCCTGTTGCCCACCTGGGTCAAGGATCCCCGCGGCTTTACGCTGCTGATCAACGCCCGCTCCGAAACCGTGCTGGAGAAGCCCGCCTTCAAGAATGCGATTCGCCGCCGGCGCGGTCTGATCCCCGCCGATGGCTATTACGAGTGGAAGACGGAGGGCGGCCGCAAGCAGCCCTTCTTCATCCACCGCGCCGACGGCGCGCCGCTTGGTTTCGCCGCATTGTTCGAGACCTGGGCCGGGCCGAACGGCGAGGAGCTCGACACCGTCGCGATCGTCACGGCTGCGGCAGGCGAGGATCTCGCCGCGCTGCATGACCGCGTGCCCGTCACCATCAGCGAGCGCGATTTCGAGCGCTGGCTCGACGTCAGCGGCAACGAGGTCGATGCGATCCTGCCGCTGATGACCGCCCCGCCCATCGGCGAATTCGCCTGGCACCCGGTCTCCAGCCGCGTCAACCGCGTCGCCAACGACGACGAGCAGCTCGTGTTGCCGATCAGCGCTGAGCAGATGGAGGCGGAGGCGCCGAAGCCGAAGACGGCCGTGCGGAAGGCCACAGCCGGGCCTGCCGATGAGGGGCAGGGCTCGTTGTTCTAAGCCGCGGTGCCGTAGGGTGGGCAAAGCGAAGCGTGCCCACCATTGCGCGTTGAAGAGAGAGATCGTGGGCACGGCGCGTTGCGCCTTTGCCCACCCTACGAGAGCGGAGTTTTAAACGACCTCCTTCGCCCTCAACCCCGCGATCTCCGCCGCATTGAATCCGAGCTCGCCCAGCACCGCGTCCGTATCCGCGCCGAGCTCCGGCGCCATCCGGTCCAGCCGGCCGCTGCCATGGGCGAGCTTGAAGCCGCTGCCGGCCAAGCGCAGCCGGCCGTAGGGCGTGTCCAGCTCCTGGATCGCGCCGCGCGCCTTGATTTGCGGATGGTCGATCACTTCCTCGACCTTCCAGATGCTGGCGCAAGGTGCGCCCGCGTCTTCCAGAATGGTCTCCCATTCGCGCGCCGGCCGTGCCGCCAGCGCCGCCTCGATGATGGCGCGCAGCGCCGGCTCGTTCTCGTTGCGCGAAAACCAGTCGGCAAAGCGGGGATCAGACAGCGTGTCCTCGCGGCCGAGCGCGCCCATCAGCGCGCGGTACTGCTTCTCGTTGTTGACGGCGAGCAGGATATGGCCGTCGCCGCATTTGAACAGGTTTGCCGTGGTCCTGCGGCTCACCGCCTGGTTGCCGGAGAGCGTCTGGCGATGGCCGGCGACCGACCAGTCCGCGATCTGGCCCGACAGAAACGCCAGCGTCGCCTCCAGCATGGAGACGTCGATGAGCTGGCCCACGCCGGTGCGGTCGCGCTGGTACAGCGCGCTCGAGACACCAAAAGCAGCCGTGGCACCCGACAGCACGTCGCAGACCGCAAAGCCGGCGCGCGTCGGTCCCGTCTCGGGATGGCCTGATATCGCCATGATGCCCGAGAGCGCCTGCATCTTGCCGTCATAGCCGGGCCGCAGACGATCCGGGCCGGTCTGGCCGAAACCCGACACCGCGCAATAGATCAGTTTCGGATTGATGGCGGAGAGCGCGTCATAGCCGATGCCGAGCTTGTCCATCACGCCCGGGCGGAAATTCTCCATGACGACGTCGACGCGGCTTGCGAGCTTCTTCACGATCGCGATCGCCTCGGGCTTCTGCAGATCGAGGGTCAGGCTGCGCTTGTTGCCGTTGATGGCCTGGAATGCCGGTGCCAGCCCGCGGTCGGCCCATTCCCGCGAGAGCGGCGTGCGGCGCATGTCCTCGCCCTCGCGCCGCTCGACCTTGATGACGTCGGCGCCGAGCAGCGCGAGCTGGTAGCTGGCATAAGGGCCGGCAAGCACTTGCGTGAAGTCCAGGATCTTCACGCCCTCGAACGGTCGCGTCACGTCGCTCTCCCTTTTTGTCTTGGTTATCGGAGGACGTCAGGCGGCGCGGTTGCCGCGCGCGATCTCCTTCTGCTTGTCGAATTCGGCGCGGCGGCGCGCCAGCTCCTCCGGCGAAAGCTGGGCGACGTTGTTGTAGTCGAGCTTCCAGGAGGCGTCCTCGCTCCAGCGCAGCGGCGACTGCATCGTCGTCTGCGGGCCGCTCGCGCTCTCCAGCAGCGTGAGCGCCAGTTCCAGCGTCTGCGCCTGCGAGGCGACGTCGTGCGGCTTGCCGGCGGAATTGCCGAGCGGGAAGTCGGAGAACAGGAAGCGCGGCGCGGCGGCGTGCTCGATGATGTCCTTGGCGCAGCCCATGATCACGGTCGGAATGCCGCCTGCTTCGAGATGCCGCGCCACCAGCGCCGTGGTCTGGTGGCAGACCGGGCAGTTCGGCACCAGCACCGCGACGTCGACCGCATCAGTGAGGCAGCGCGCCAGGATCTCCGGCGCGTCGGTGTCGAGCGTGACGCGATGGCTGCGGTTGGTCGGCGCGCCGAAGAAGCGCTGGCTCACTTCGCCGATCCGCCCGGCGGCGGACGCCTTCAACAGCTGCGGCAGCGGAAACCAGGTGCCGCTATCGGTCGCCGAGGTGTGCTTGCGGTCGTAGCCGATATGCGAGATGCGCAGGTCGTGCTGTTTCGACGTGTCGCCGTCATAGACCTGATAAAACTTCGCGCTGCCGTTATACGCCGCGCCCGGTCCCTGATCGCCCTTGGCGGGATCGTACGGTGCGGCGGTCGTGATGATGGTCACGCGCGACTTCGCCAGCGGCTTCTTCAGCGGCTGGAACGGCGCTGAGGTGTAATGCGCCCAGCGATACGGCGTGGTGTAGCCGATCGCCGCGTAATAATCCCGCGTGCGCTGCATGTAGGGGACGGGAGAATCATAGTCGGGCGCAAAGCCGAATTCGTCGTCGCGCGGAGCGGACATGGGCGCGTCTCCTGGTTCTTGGTTGGGACCAGACTAGAGATAGTTTTGGGGTTGCTCAACGGGGGGAGGGAGGATGCAGGACAGGATTGCAGCGCACGATGGCTCGCCGCGCGACGGGTGCGCTCCCTCGCCCCGCTTGCGGGGAGAGGGTTGGGGTGAGGGGGAGTCTCGGCGAGGGCGCTGACAGTGAGACTCGCGGAGGCTCCCCCTCACCCGGAATTTGCTTGCAAATTCCGGCCTCTCCCCGCACGCGGGGAGAGGCGAAGAAATCACCTACCTGAACACGTGCAGCGCCGCGTATTGCAGCAGCATGATCGCTTTGGCGTCGATGATGCGGCCGTCGGCGATCATCGCCAGGGCCTCGTCGATGGAAAGCTCCAGCACCTCGATGTCCTCGCCCTCGTGCGCGAGGCCGCCGCCGTCGCTCACCCGCATCTCGGGCTCGTACTCGGCGACGAAGAAATGCAGCTTCTCGGTGATGGCGCCCGGGCTCATGTAGGCCTCGAACACCTTGTGGACGTGGTGCAGGCGATAGCCGGTTTCCTCCTCGGCCTCGGCGCGGATGCGCTCCTCGGGCTCGGCATTATCCAAGACGCCGGCGGCCGCCTCGATCAGGAGGTCGTCGTAGCCGCGGATGAAGGCCGGCAGGCGGAATTGTTTCACCAGGATCACCGTCCGCCGCGCGCGATTATACGGCAGCACGGCGGCGGCGTTGTCGCGCTCATAGGTCTCGCGATGCTGCGTCTGCCACTCGCCGCTGGCGCGCCGATACTCGAACGTCGTGGTCTTCAGCGTGGTCCAGCCGTCCGAGAGCACGCGGACGTCCTTGATGCGGACGCGGTCGGAAATGGTCATGGCGGGATCTCAATTGCTTGGCGTCGTGGCGCGGCCGTCGAGCCACTTCTGGAACATCACGGAGGTCGATAGCTCGAAGCCCAGCGAGCCGTAGAACGCATGGGCCTCGGCATTCTCGCGCCGGACCAGGAGCTGCAGCTTCGGGATTCCGGCCGCGCGCAGCCAGTCCTCGGCCGCGGCCATGATGAGGCGTCCGAAGCCGCGCTTCTGGCAGTCGGGATCGACCGCGACGTAATAGACCCAGCCGCGATGGCCGTCATGGCCGACCATGATTGTTGCTGCGATCGCGCCGTTGTCGCGGCCGATCAGCACGGTGGAATTGTCACGCCGCCGCGCCAGCGCGATGTCGGCATGGGGATCGTTCCAGGGCCGCGTCAGGCCGCAGCGCTGCCACAGCGCGACGACCGGCTCGACATCGGCATCGGTGATGGCGTCGATCGCAAGGACGCTCACAGCACCTTCCCCGGATTCATGATGCCGAGCGGGTCGAGCATCGCCTTGATCGCGCGCATCAGCTCGATCGCGGTCTTGTCCTTGACGTCGGGCAGCTCGTCGCGCTTGAGCACGCCGATGCCATGCTCGGCGGAGATCGAGCCGCCCATGCGCAGCACGATCTCGAACACCACCGCGTTCACCTCGTGCCAGCGCGCGAGGTAGTCCGCCGTGTTGGCGCCGATCGGCTGGCTGACATTGTAGTGCAGATTGCCGTCGCCGAGATGGCCGAACGGCACCGGCCGCGCGCCCGGAATCAACTTCACCACGGCGGCGTCGGCCTCGGCGATGAAGGCGGGCACGGCGGCGACGGGAACGGAGATGTCGTGCTTGATCGAGCCGCCCTCCGGCTTCTGCGCCGCCGACATCTCCTCGCGCAGCTTCCAGAAATTGTTGCGCTGGGCAAGGCTCGACGCGATCACGGCGTCGTCGACGATCTCCTCCTCCATGGCACGGCCGAGGATCGTCTCCAGCGGCGTGCGGGCGTCGTCGCTGGCTGCGGACAATTCCATCAGCACGTACCAGGGATGTTTTTCTGCGAGCGGATCGCGCACGTCGATGCCATGGCGGACCGAGAAGTCCACCGCCATCTCCGACAGCAGCTCGAAGCTCGTCAGCGCGTTGGCGGCTTCGCTCTGCGCGATCGTCAGCAGCTTCAAGGCCGCGTCCGGCGACTTCAGGCCGACATAGGCGGTCTCGACCGCCCGCGGCTTCGGAAACAGCTTTAAGGTCGCCGCCGTGATGATGCCGAGCGTGCCTTCGGCGCCGATGAAGAGATTGTGCAGATTGTAGCCGGTGTTGTCCTTCTTCAGCTTCGACAGCACGTTGAGCACGCGCCCGTCGGCGAGCACGACCTCCAGCCCCAGCGCCATCTCGCGCGCGACGCCATAGGCGAGCGCGGCGGTGCCGCCGGCATTGGTGGAGAGATTGCCGCCGATGGTGCAGCTGCCTTCGGCGCCCAGCGACAGCGGAAACAGCCGGTCCACCTCGGCGGCCTTCTGTTGCGCCACCTGCAGCACCACGCCGGCTTCGACCGTCATGGTGTTGGAGGCGGTGTCGACCTCGCGGATCTTGTCGAGGCGCCGCAGCGACACCACGACCTCGCCATTGTGCGGCGTCTGGCCGCCGACGAGCCCGGTGTTGCCGCCCTGCGGCACCAGCGCGATTCTGTGCGCGGAGGCGAGCTTGCAGATTTCAGAGACCTCCGCCGTCGAGCCCGGGCGCAGCACCAGCGGCGAGCGGCCGTGGAACAGATTGCGCTCCTCGGTGACGTAAGGCTGGATGTCGTTCGCATCGGTGATGGCGTGACGCTCGCCGACGATGTTGCGGAATTGCTCGATCAGTTCGGGCGCAAGCGGAGGGAGGGCGGGTGTATTGACGTTCATTCTCGTGTCTCTTCTCAAGCTTCTTATCGCGCCACGGCCGCCCGGCGCAGCCGGTCGTTGATCGCCTCGCCAAGCTCTTCTTCGGGAATTGCCATCACCGCAATCGCCCGCGGGCTCGTCGCATCCAGGCTGCGAAGATAGCCGAACAGATTGGCGGCGGCTTCATCGAGATCGGCCGTGGGCGACAAATTCATGACGGCCGACGCCGTATCGACGCCGGGCAGGCGCGCGGAGCCGAACGCCAGCAGCGCCTCGCCCGGTGCCACCTCGCGCGCGTTGAGCCGCACAGGAGCGCGCGGCGCGTAATGCGAGGCCAGCATGCCCGGCGCCAGCGGCTGGCTGTCGTCGCTGCCCGTCTCCACAGGCGGCCGCGCCAGCGGTGCCCCAAGCACCGCCTCGATCCGCTCGCGCGACAATCCGCCGGGCCGCAGCAGCACCGCCGTCTCGAAGCAGCCGACGATGGTCGATTCGACGCCGACCGCGACAGGCCCGCCGTCAATGATCAGGTCGATCCGCCCCGCCAGGTCGCTCTCGACATGGGCGGCCAGCGTCGGCGAGACGTGGCCGGAGATGTTGGCGGACGGCGCCACCACCGCCCCGCCGAAGGCGCGCAGGATCGCCTGCGCGACCGGGTGGGCGGGAATGCGAATCGCGACGGTGTCGAGGCCGGCGGTGGCGAGATCCGCCACCGGGCAGCCCTCGATCTTCGGCACCACCAGCGTCAGCGGCCCCGGCCAGAACGCCTCGGCCAGCTTCAACGCGCGCGCGTCGAACCGCCCGATCCGCCGCGCAGCCGGGATATCGGCGACATGCGCGATCAGCGGATTGAACGCCGGCCGCCCCTTGGCGGCGTAGAGATGGGCGATCGCGGTGGCGTTGGCGGCGTCCGCCCCGAGCCCGTAGACCGTCTCGGTCGGAAACGCGACCAGCCCGCCGGCGGCCAAGGCCCGAGCGGCAGCCTCCGCGCCGGCCGCGCCAGCCGGTAAAATCAGCGTTTCAAGGCCCGTTTTCACAGGGACAAAATTCCTCATCTCGGCCGCTTGCGGTGCGTCAAACCCGACGCTATAAGCCGCCTTCTTGTCGGAGTGTGGCTCAGCCCGGTAGAGCACTGCGTTCGGGACGCAGGGGTCGCAGGTTCGAATCCTGCCACTCCGACCATTCTTCCAAAAGTTGACGTTTTCCAGAGGCTTGGCAGACCGGCCGCCAGCGCCTCGGAACGCCTTTCTGCAACGATTTCGGGATCGGGTCCACGGCCGATTTGGCCGGGCAGGGCGGCTTGCCGCGGTGGCATGGCTTTTTCAGGATGATCTGTCTGGCCCGGGCTCGAACGAAATCGCGATCCGCTTGGCCTTGATCCGGCCATGCACGCCATAGCTCGACTCGAAGCTCAGCGTCGTGCCCACGGGATCGATCTCAATGTCGAGCCCGAACATGATGCCGGCTTCCGTGAAGTCGAACAGCTGGACCTCGATCAGCTCGAAGATCGTAAACGTGACGTCCACATGCTTGGTCAGCACGAAATGCTCGCGCGCATCGATCTCTGACGTCACCTTGAATGCGTGGGCGACCAGTCGGCTCGGAGTGCCCAGGCGAAGCTCGAGCTCCCGCAAACGTTGCATCATGGAATGAGGGGAAGCCCTCGAACCAGGTGCACAATGCTGTGCCATTTTCCAGATCAGCAATCGTCGCTTTCGCCGTCGGTGAATCCGAGCCCGTGTTTCTCTTGCTGACACCAATCCCCGGAGCCGGTCGGTAGGATGGTAGAGTGAGGCAAAATCCATCGAAGTTATCAACGGGGAAGGAGGTCAGGTTCTCTCGATCGTCAGCCCCGTGGATTTCTCGTGATGTGGTGATCCAGCCGTCGCAAGGCTTCGTTTCCTACGGGTCGATCGCAACTGATCGGACGATGGATGTGCGGCATCGCGTGCATCCATTGCTTCGTCATGGCTTGACTCACATCTGGAGAATTTGATGACGCCCGCAATTCGTTCGTTCGTGGCCGGAGCGGCCATGGTCGCTGGCCTGTTTGGTCCATCCGTGGCGCGCGCTGCCGACATCGTGGACACCGCAGTATCTGCCGGTTCGTTCACCACATTGGTGACGGCCGTCAAAACGGCAGGTCTCGTGAACACCCTCAAGAGCAAAGGCCCCTTCACCGTGTTCGCGCCCAACGACGCGGCTTTCGCCAAACTGCCGCCCGGCACGGTCGAATCGCTGTTGAAGAACAAGGCCAAGCTGGCGGCCATTCTGAAGTATCATGTCGTTCCGGGCCGCGTTAAGGCCGCCGACGTCGCCGGCAAATCGCTGCAAGTCGCCACCGTTCAGGGGCAGCTCGTCAGCGTTGATGGAAGTCTCGGTGTCCGCGTCAATGACGCGCACGTTATCCAGCCCGATATCGAAGCGTCGAACGGCGTCATTCACGTCATCGACACGGTGCTGATGCCGCCCGCGCGCGCAAAGAAGATGCATCACTGAGACGCTTGACCGTCACCGGCCTGGCCGCTGCGGCGGCCAGGAATGGTGGTCTTGGCGAGCGGATTGCGGCTGGCGCGAGCAGCCTTATCGCCGCGCCACCAGCACCCCCACCAGGAACGCCACCATCAGCGCCGGCAGCGGGGCCTCGCGCACCATGCCGCGGACCATGTCGGGCCAGCGCTGCTCGGGGACCAGTCGCGGCGACCGCACGTTTGGGGCCGATTCGATGCCCCAGTGTGACGCCAGCTCGGCGACCTCGCTTTCCGCCAGTCGCACGCCGTCGCGGACGCGGAAGATCGCGGCCTCCGCGCGCTCGCGCGGTGCGAGCTGCATCAGCGTCGCGACCGCCGTGCGCAACGTCATCTCGCCAAAGCCTTGTAGCCGCACCTGCTCCTCGGGCTCGGTCGTCATGCGAAATCCCTCACGGGCCTAAAACCTCACGGTGCAAAGTGGCGTACGGGGGCGAACGCCGCGGTCGCGCACAGGACCAGCGTGGACACCGCGCCTGCCACCCCGCGCGCGAGATCGGCTCGCGTCGGGTGCCTGGCCGTGATCGTGCTCCATGCTCTCATGGAAATGGCGGCGGTGGAGCTTGGTTCCCCTGCGAAGCGCGCGAATCGCGAAAGGCCTGATTACTTCCGCAGCAGCTCGCTCAAGGCGGCCGTCGCCTCGGCGCAGCGGATGTCGTCGATCTCGCGCGAGAGGCTGAGCGCGCTCGCCTTCAGCTCTTCGATCTTCCAGCTGTCCGGATGCTGGCTTTCAAGCTGACCCAGGCGCTTGTTCAGATCGTCCAGTCTCGATTGGAGGTGCCCGATGCTGGCATCCCCATTCACTTTCCAAACGCGTTGTGCACGCATCGTCGTTCCCCTGATCGTCTCACGGCCTTGTGAGAGCGGTTCGTGGCCGGAATGGGAGTTTGTTTTGTCCGGCTTCAGATCGCGGGGAACCGTTGCATATCCGCAACTAAGTTCCCAATTCTTGGCGAATGATCGGGCGGCTCCGCACGATGATACCCGCAGGCATGGAATTTGATTGTGTCCCGTCACGACGATCGGGCGAGCCGACCTGTGCGCGCGGTGCGCCGCTCGATAGGCTCGGGCTCGAGGCACTGCGAACAACGAAGGAATGACGCGTGGCGAGATTTGTGAATGTTGCAGCCGGCCAGCTTGGCCCGATCGCCCGGACCGAGAGCAGGACCCAGGTTGTGGCCCGACTGATGGCCTTGATGCGCGAGGCGAAGGCTTGCGGAAGCGACCTGATCGTCTATCCCGAGCTCGCGCTGACGACGTTTTTCCCGCGCTGGTATTTCGAGGATCAGGCCGAGATCGACGGCTTTTTCGAACGCGAGATGCCCGGCCCTGAAACGCAGGCCCTGTTCGATCTCGCCCGCGAGTCCAGTATCGGCTTCTACCTCGGCTACGCCGAGCTGACGGTCGAGGCCGGACTTGTCAGGCGCTACAACACGTCAATTCTCGTCGACAAGAGCGGCGCGATCGTCTCGAAATATCGCAAGGTCCATCTGCCCGGTCATGCCGAGCACGAGCCGTGGCGGAAATTTCAGCATCTGGAGAAGCGCTATTTCGAGCCGGGCAGCGGCTTCGGCGTCGCCAGCGCCTTCGGCGGCGTGATGGGCATGGCGATCTGCAACGACCGCCGCTGGAGCGAGACCTATCGGGTGATGGGCCTGCAGGGCGTCGAGATGGTGATGATCGGCTACAACACGCCGGTGCACAATCCGCCCGCGCCCGAGCATGACGACCTCTCGCTGTTTCACAATCATCTCGTCATGCAGTCCGGCGCCTATCAGAACGGCACCTTCGTGGTCGGCGTCGCCAAGGCCGGCGTCGAGGAGGGCGTCGACCACATCGGCGGCAGCTGCATCATCGCGCCCTCGGGCGAGATCGTCGCGCGATGCACGACCAAGGGCGACGAGCTGGCGCTCGCCCGCTGCGATCTCGATCTCTGCAATTCCTACAAGCGCACCACCTTCAATTTCGACGTCCACCGCCAGCCGCATGCCTATGGGATGATCGTCGAACGGAAGGGCGTGACGACCATGGCGGATGGCGCGCCGGTGTTGCGGAAGGGGTGAGGCTCATCTCGGCCACGACTCCATCACCGTCACCCTGAGGCGCTCGCCTCTTCGGCGAGCCTCGAAGGGCTACGGCCCGGCTGTGGCCGTTCATCCTTCGAGGCTCCCCATGCGCCGCGCTGCGTCGCATGTCTCGCGCCTCAGGATGACGGAGCGGCGGCTGTGTCGCTCTCTGTCAATCCACCCCTGCAAAAATATTCCACTTTACCGAAATTCGGTTTTAGCGTATGTGTCGGCCATCCCGGCTCACCAAGAGGGGCGATCTTGCGGTCGTCAATTTCGCGAGCCGGGCTTGCGGTGGACGCGGCAGCGTCGGCGCGATGGGTGCGGGCAGGGCGGGGTGTCCCTGTGAGCCCGTGGCCGCGTGCGGACGAACGGCGCTGCTAGGCTTCGTCTCGCCTGTAAGTTTCCGGCTCCGTCGACAGGGCCGGGAAGACTGCGGCGACATGGCGGGCCGTGCGTACGGCAAAACCGTGTGGTCCTGGCCGTCGTTGCTACGGTCAAGCCGGATCGAAGATGTGCGCGAGCCCGACCGGGCGGACGGCATCGCCAATTCGAACGGCGAGGGAGGCCAGAAGGAAAGTTCGGCTCCCGGGAGAGCGCGGCATAAGCCGTCCGACCACCGCGCAGGGAAGGCCGAGTGATTGGCCACACCTGTATGCTGCTGTGCGGTTCTTCCTGCGTGTGCATTTCGCGCAGCGGACCGCGGGTGCGAGCCGGCACCCGGCCTTCCCTGCGCCCTCTTGGCTTTGAGAGGGCGGAGACCCAAGCAAAGCTCGGGCGAATTGCGCCGCGAGGCTGCGAAGGCGTGTCTGCTTGAAGGTCTCAAAAATCGATGATGCGGGCCCAAACTCATCACCGTCACCCTGAGGCGCGCGCTCTGCTGCGCGTAGCGCTGCAGAGCGAGCCTCGAAGGGCGACGGCCCGGCTACATCCAGGCCGCTCATCCTTCGAGGCTCCCCATGGGACGCGTTGCGTCCCATGCCTCGCACCTCAGGATGACGGATTGAGCAATGTCGTCATCGCGAGCAGCCCCTGCGACGCTCGCAATGGCGTCGTGCGCCACTCAGCACTCGTGCCCCGGACGCAGCGCAGCGCCTCTTTGGCGGTGCGCTGCTGAGCCGGGGCCCATCCATCCGCATCGTGCCGTGTCACCCCAGGGTCCCGGCTCCGCGCCGCAACGCTCGCGCGTTGCAGCTTGTCCGGGACACGCGCATCCCAGTCAGCCTGCAAGCCTCCCCGAGCGGTGCTTTGCGGCTCGTTTACCAATCCCGTCGCGCTGCAATTTCCATCTCGCGGTCTGCTTGCGGCTGTAGTACTTTCGTCTCAATCGGCCCGGTTAACGGGCGGCAGGGGGAGGCTGATGAGGCGTGCGGGGCTGCTTGGCGTACCCTGGGTACGGCCATGGTCGTGGCAGGCGTTTCTGCTCGCTTGCATCGTTATCGCAGTGTCGGCTGTGCTTCAGGGCATCTGCGTCGCGCTCGGCGCGAAATTCTATTTTGCGGCGTTCCTGCCCAGCCTGTTCGTGCTCGGCCTCATCGCGGGCACGCCGGCGGCGGGGTTCGCTGCGCTGTTCACCATTCCGCTGGTGTGGTGGGCGTTCATTCCGCCCTACTTCGAGTTCAATGCGCTATCCTCCGCGAATGCCGATTCCATCAACCTGTTCTGCCTGCTGGCCGTGCTGCTGATCGGCCTTGCCGATCTCTGCCGCGAGACGATGAAGATCGTCAGCCGCGGCGCGCTGAAGCCCCCGGGCGAGAGCGCGGCAACGAATCCGCAATAAATCGCTCTCGACCTCGTCCCGGCACCACGTGGCGCGTTGCCTGCGCGCAACAATCCGGCAACCATCCGCGAGCTTGCCGCGCGCCGCTAACTTTTCGAAAAAGATTTGGCCGCAATTTCTCCCCCGGGAATGACGAGGGAGTTTTCGGACATGAACGGTCACGCCATCTTGGAGAACGTGCGACGCTATCGCGGCATCGCATCGCTCTATCGCCAGACCGCTGCATTCCGCCCGGGCCAGAGCTGGTCGCTGCTGGAGCAGGCAAGGGAGTGGGAGGCGCGGGCGCTGTCGGAGCTGGAAGCCTATTTCGCGACGCGCATGGACCACGCCGCGCCGCTCGCGGCCTGATCGCTAGCGACCGGCGCGGCCGCGAACCGGCCCGCCGCAGGCGCGATCGCCTTCGTGGCAATTACGGAGTTGTCTCGCCGCCCGCCTGTGCTAGCAACGGGCCGATCGAAATCTCCTCCACGCCGGCCGGGGCAAGCAATGACCACCTTCAACCGCATCTTCACGACGCAGCGCCTGCTCCAGATCATCGCGATCCTGGCGGCCACCGTTGGCATGAAGCTGATGAGCTGAGCGCCGGCGGCTCAGCGTCCTTCGAACTCGGGCAGATCGGGCAGGTAGTTCGACCCTTCCGAGCCCAGAAAATCGAACATCGCCTGCGCCGGCGGCAGCAGCACCTTGTCGCTGCGGCGGATCACGTACCATTGCCGCACGATCGGAAGGCCCGCGACGTCGAGCACGACGAGCCGGCCCTCGGCGAGCTCATGCGCCACGGTGTGGGCCGAGATGAAGGCGATGCCGAGCCCGGCGATCACCGCCTGCTTGATGGTCTCGTTGCTGCTCATCTCCATGCCGATGATCGGCTCGAGGTCGGACTTCTGGAACATGCCCTCCATCAGCGTCCGCGTGCCCGAGCCGGGCTCGCGGGTGAGGAAGGTCTCGTGCACGAGATCGGTCAGGCTGAGGCCGGAATCCTGCTCGAGCCAGTGCCCCTTGCGCGCGACGATGATGTGCGGATTGCGCCCGAGCTGACGGACGTCGACGGAGACGTCGGCCGGCGGCCGACCCATCACCGCGAAATCGAGGTCGTAGCCGTGCATGGCCTCGCGGATCTCCTCGCGATTGCCGATGGTCAGCTTGATCTCGATCTTGGGATAGCGCTTGGAGAACGCCGCGATCGCGTGCGGCACGAAATATTTCGCGGTCGAGACCGCGCCGAGATGCACGGTGCCGCCGGTCCGTCCCGCCAGCAGGTCGAGCGCGCCCTGGCAGTCCATGATGGCGGCCTCGACCCGTTCGGCCAGCGTCAGCACCTCCTCGCCCGCCTCCGTCAGCAGCATGCCGTCGCCGGTCCGCTGCACCAGCGGCAGGCCGGCGAGGTCCTGAAGCTGCCGCAGCTGCTGGGTCACGGCCGGCTGGGTCAGCCCGAGATGGCCGGACGCCGCCGTCACGCTGCCCTTGGCCGAGAGCGCCGCAAGGGAGCGCAGCTGCCGGATGGTCAGATGCCGGAGCTGAGCCGCCGCATGGCCGGGGCCATTATAAGAAAATTCTTTGAGGCTCATTATGAATAGAAATTTTCCTTATTAAGCTGCCCCTGTCAATCTCCTGATGCCGGGACTGACCGCACCGACCTCCAGCGGGGAGGCAATCGGAGGCGGCGCCGGCAAAGGGGATGGACGCAGATGACCGGGCAACTCAGGCTGGACGATCACCTTCAACGGTATTCCGAGACCGCGCCGCACGCGCTGGCCGTGGCAGCCGCGGTCGATGCCATCGCGGCGGCGGCTATCGAGATCGCTGACCTCATCGCCACCGGCGATCTCGCCGACGCCTCCGGCCTGACCACCGGCCGCAACAGCGACGGCGACCTCCAGCGCGATCTCGACGTGCAGGCGGATGCGATCCTGCGCCGTTGCCTCAGCCGGCTGCCGATCGCAGCGCTCGCCTCGGAAGAGATGCGCGAGGCCCAGATCGGCGACCGCGAGGGCCGCATCTGCATCGCGATCGACCCGCTCGACGGCTCCTCCAACATCGACATCAACATGACGGTGGGCACGATCTTCTCGATCCTGCCCGCCCCGGACGACCTTACGCTCGCCTTCCACCAGCGCGGCTCGGCGCAGCTCGCGGCGGGCTTCGTCACCTACGGTCCGCAAACCTCCCTGGTGCTGACGCTCGGCGAGGGCGTCGACATCTTCACGCTCGACCGCAAGGCGGGCTGCTTCCGCCTCGCGCGCGCCGGCGCGCAGATCGCCGAGACCGGCGAGGAATTCGCGATCAACGTGTCGAACCGCCGGCACTGGGATCCGCCGGTGCGCGCCTTCATCGACGAATGTCTCGCCGGCGTCGACGGGCCCGCCAATCACGATTTCAACATGCGCTGGGTCGGCTCGCTGGTCGCCGAGGCCTATCGCATCCTCACCCGCGGCGGCGTCTTCCTCTACCCTTCCGACGCGCGTCCCGGTTACGGCGATGGCCGCCTGCGCCTCGTTTACGAGGCGCACCCGATGGCCATGATCATCGAGCAGGCCGGCGGCTCCGCCACGACGGGACGCGAGCGCATCCTCGACCTCTCGGCGCAGAGCCTGCATCAGCGCGCGCCGCTGATCATGGGCTCGAGCAACGAGGTGCGCCGCGTCGAGGAGCTGCATTGCGATCCCCTGCTGGTCGCCAGCGTCTCCGCACCGCTGTTCGCGCGGCGCGGATTCTTCCGGCTCTGAGCGAGGCGTCCCATGTCCAGGAAGCACCCGATCATCTCCATCACCGGCTCCTCCGGCGCCGGCACCACCTCGGTGAAGAAGACGTTCGAGCAGATATTTTTCCGCGAGAAGGTCAACGCCGCCTATATCGAAGGCGACGCGTTTCATCGCTACGACCGCGCCGAGATGCGCGCGCAGATGGCCAAGGAAGCCGATCGCGGCAACAAGCATTTCAGCCATTTCAGCCCCGAGACCAACCTGTTCGAGGAGCTGGAGCGCGCCTTCCGCGACTACGGCGAGACCGGCACGGCGGTGACGCGGCACTACGTCCACGACGCCGAGGAATCGGCGCTGCACGGCGCGGCGCCCGGCACCTTCACCGATTGGGAGAAGCTGCCGGAGAATTCGGACCTGCTGTTCTACGAGGGCCTGCACGGCGCCGTGGTCACCGACAAGGTCAATGTCGCGCGCTATGCCGACCTCAAGATCGGCGTCGTCCCGGTCATCAATCTCGAATGGATCCAGAAGCTGCACCGCGATCGCAGCGCGCGCGGCTATTCCACCGAGGCGGTCACCGACACCATCCTGCGGCGGATGCCCGACTACATCCACTACATCTGCCCGCAATTCACCGAGACCGACATAAACTTCCAGCGCGTGCCGACGGTGGACACCTCCAATCCGTTCGTCGCGCGGTGGATCCCGACGCCGGACGAATCGATGGTGGTGATCCGCTTCAAGAACCCGCGCGGCATCGACTTCCCTTATCTGCTGTCGATGCTGCCGCAGAGCTGGATGTCGCGCGCCAATTCCATCGTCTGCCCCGGCGCGAAGCTCGACCTCGCGATGCAGCTGATCCTGACGCCGCTGATCATGCAGCTCATCGAGCGCAAGCGGAACCTGAAGTGACGTACACCAACGACAATGGGAGGATCCGATGAACATCTCGGTTCATGCCGAAGCCGACCTCAATGCGGTCTCGCACAATGATCTCGCCAACGCCGTCCGCTTCCTCGCGGTCGATGCCATCGAGACGTCGCAGTCGGGCCATCCCGGCCTGCCCATGGGCATGGCGGATGTCGCAACCGTGCTGTTCTCGCGCTTCCTGAAATTCGACTCGGCGCATCCCAATTGGCCGGACCGCGATCGCTTCGTGCTGTCGGCCGGCCATGGCTCGATGCTGCTCTACGCATTGCTGCATCTGACCGGCGGCGACGTCAGCCTCGACGACATCAAGGCCTTCCGGCAATGGGGCTCGAAGACTCCGGGCCATCCCGAGTATGGCCATACGCCGGGCGTGGAGACCACGACGGGGCCGCTGGGGCAGGGCATCGCGACCGCGGTCGGCATGGCGCTCGCCGAGCGGATGGCCAATGCGCGGCACGGCGACGGCCTGGTCGATCACTTCACCTATGTCATCGCGGGCGACGGCTGCCTGATGGAAGGCCTCAGCCAGGAGGCGATCTCGCTCGCCGGCCATCTGGGGCTCGGCCGACTGATCGTGCTGTTCGACGACAACGGTATCTCGATCGACGGACCGACCTCGCTGGCCACGTCCGACGATCAGCTCGCGCGCTTCGCTGCCTCTGGCTGGTCGGTGCGCAGCATCGACGGGCACGATCCTGAAGCGATTGCGCAGGCGATCGCCGAGGAGCGGGAGATTGCAAAACCGTCGCTGATCGCCTGCCGCACCATCATCGGCTACGGCGCGCCGGATCGGCAAGGCACGGAGAAGGCGCATGGCGCGCCGCTCGGCACTGAGCAGACGGCCGCAGCGCGGCGGGCGCTCGGTTGGGACTATCAACCCTTCGTGGTGCCAATGCCGGTGCTCAAGGCCTGGCGGATGATCGGGCAGCGCGGGCAGGTCGACCGGCTCGCCTGGCTCGACCGCTATGAACGCGCGACGCCGGAGCAGCGCGATCTGTTCGTCGAGGGCAAGGCCGTCGCTCTGCCTGCCGCCTATGCGCTGGCCGCCGCGAAATTGCGCGAGCGCTTTGCCAGCGAGCGTCCGAAGCTCGCGACGCGGCAGGCCTCGCAACAGGTGCTCGACGGTATCGCCGGGACCATCCCCGGCCTGGTCGGCGGCTCCGCGGACCTCACGCATTCGAACCTCACGCATGCCAAGGCGCAGGCTCCCGTCAGGCGCGGGGCGTTCGCCGGCGACTACATTCACTACGGCATTCGCGAGCACGGCATGGCCGCCGCGATGAACGGCCTCGCGCTCCACGGTGGCTTCATTCCCTATGGCGGCACGTTCCTGGCGTTCTCCGACTACAGCCGGCCGGCGATCCGCCTTGCGGCGCTGATGCGGTTGCGCGCCATTCACGTGATGACGCACGACTCCATCGGCCTCGGGGAGGATGGTCCGACGCACCAGCCCGTCGAACACCTTGCCGCGCTGCGGGTGATTCCGAACCTCCTGGTGTTCCGACCCGCCGACGCGGTGGAGACGCTGGAGGCCTGGGACTGCGCACTCAGCTCCGAGAACCGTCCGTCCGTGCTGTGCCTGTCGCGGCAGGCGCTGCCGACCTTCCGCAGCGATGCGCGCGGCAGAAACCGTGTTGCGCACGGCGCCTACCTCGTCGTCTCCCCGGACGGCGGGCGCGACGTGACGCTGATCGCAACCGGATCGGAAGTGTCGATCGCCTTGGAAGCCGCTCGCTTGCTTGCGACCGAGCACGTCCGTGCGGCGGTGGTGTCCGCGCCCTGCTTCGCCCTGTTCGAGGAGCAGCCGGACGACTACCGCGCAACCGTGCTCGGCACCGCGCCGCGCGTCGGTGTCGAGGCAGCCGTCGCCGGCGACTGGCATCGCTGGATCGGCCCGGACGGCGAATTCGTCGGCATGCGCGGCTTCGGCGCCTCGGCGCCCGCGCCGGTGCTCTATCGCGAATTCGGCATTACGCCGCAAAGCATTGCGGAAGCGGCCCGCCGGGCGATTGCCCGCAAGCGTCAATAAGGAGGACCAATCGTGGCTCGTATCACCCTTCGCCAACTGCTCGATCACGCGGCCAGCCACGGCTACGCGGTGCCGGCATTCAACATCAACAATATGGAGCAGGGCATCGCGATCATGCAGGCGGCGGCCGAGGTCGACGCGCCCGTGATCATCCAGGCCTCGCGCGGCGCGCGCAGCTATGCCGGCGATCTCATGCTTTCGCACATGATCGACGCGCTGGAGCGGACCTATCCGGACATCCCGCTCTGCATGCACCAGGATCACGGCAATGACGAGGCGACCTGCGCGTCCGCGATCGCCCATGGCTTCACCTCCGTCATGATGGACGGCTCGCTCAAGGCCGATGCCAAGACGGCGGCCGATTACGACTACAATGTCGCGATCACCCGCCGTGTCGTCGATCTCGCCCATTGGGTCGGCGCCTCGGTCGAAGGCGAGCTCGGCGTGCTCGGCTCGCTGGAGCACGGCGGCGGCGAGCAGGAAGACGGCCACGGCGTCGAGGGCAAGGTCAGCCACGACCAGCTGCTGACCGACCCTGATCAGGCGGTCGATTTCGTCCGTGCCACCAAGGTCGATGCACTCGCCATCGCGATGGGTACCTCGCACGGCGCCTACAAGTTCAGCCGCAAGCCTGACGGCGATATCCTTGCGATGCGCGTGGTCGAGGAGATCCACCGCCGGCTGCCGAACACGCATCTCGTCATGCACGGCTCCTCCTCGGTGCCGCAGCCGCTGCAGGACATGTTCAACCAGTTCGGCGGCGAGATGCCGCAGACCTGGGGCGTGCCGGTCGAGGAGATCGTCCGCGGCATCAAGCTCGGCGTGCGCAAGGTCAATATCGACACCGACTGCCGGCTGGCGATGACCGCGATATTCCGCAAGGTTGCAGCCCAAAACCGCAATGAGTTCGATCCACGCAAATTCCTCAAGCCCGCGATGGACGCGATGCGCGAGCTATGCCGCGAGCGCTTCGAGCAGTTCGGCGCCGCAGGCCATGCCAGCAGGATCAAGGCGGTCCCGATGAGCGAGATGGCGCGGCGTTACCGCGCCGGCGAGCTCGATCCGCGCGTCGACGCCCGCGAGTCCGTGGCAGCCTAGTCAATCGCAAAGAGCAGAGAAAAGAGCAGGAGAGAGACATGAACGCACATGCAGGCACCGTCCGCGGCAAAGAGCGCTATCGCTCGGGTGTGATGGAATACAAGCGCATGGGCTATTGGGAGCCCGACTACACGCCGAAGGACACCGACGTCATCGCGCTGTTCCGCGTGACGCCGCAGGAAGGTGTCGATCCGATCGAGGCCTCTGCGGCGGTGGCCGGTGAATCCTCGACCGCGACCTGGACCGTGGTGTGGACAGATCGCCTCACGGCCGCCGAGAAGTACCGCGCGAAATGCTATCGCGTGGATCCGGTGCCGGGCACGCCGGGTTCGTATTTCGCCTATATCGCCTATGACCTCGACCTGTTTGAGCCGGGTTCGATCGCGAACCTCTCGGCCTCGATCATCGGCAATGTGTTCGGCTTCAAGCCGCTGAAGGCGCTGCGCCTGGAGGACATGCGCTTCCCCGTCGCCTATGTGAAGACGTTCCAGGGGCCGGCGACCGGCATCGTGGTCGAGCGCGAGCGGCTCGACAAGTTCGGCCGGCCGCTGCTGGGCGCGACAGTGAAGCCGAAGCTCGGGCTTTCGGGCCGCAATTACGGCCGCGTGGTCTATGAGGCGCTGAAGGGCGGACTCGATTTCACCAAGGACGACGAGAACATCAACTCGCAACCCTTCATGCATTGGCGCGATCGTTTCCTCTACTGCATGGAAGCCGTGAATCGCGCGCAGGCCGCCTCCGGCGAAGTGAAGGGCACGTACCTGAACATCACCGCGGGCACCATGGAGGACATGTACGAGCGCGCTGAATTCGCCAAGGAGCTCGGCTCCTGCATCGTCATGATCGACCTCGTGATCGGTTACACCGCGATTCAGTCGATGGCCAAATGGGCGCGGCGCAACGACATGATCCTGCATCTGCACCGCGCCGGGCATTCGACCTATACGCGGCAGAAGAGCCACGGCGTGTCGTTCCGCGTCATCGCGAAGTGGATGCGGCTTGCCGGCGTCGACCACATCCATGCCGGCACGGTGGTCGGCAAGCTCGAAGGCGATCCCAACACCACGCGCGGCTATTACGACGTCTGCCGCGAGGACTTCAATCCGGCCAAGCTCGAGCACGGCCTGTTCTTCGACCAGTCCTGGGCGAGCCTCAACAAGATGATGCCGGTTGCTTCCGGCGGCATCCATGCCGGCCAGATGCATCAGCTGCTCGATCTCCTGGGCGAAGACGTGGTGCTGCAATTCGGCGGCGGCACCATCGGCCATCCCATGGGCATTGCCGCCGGCGCGATCGCCAACCGAGTGGCGCTGGAAGCCATGATCCTCGCTCGCAACGAGGGCCGCGACTACGTCCACGAGGGCCCGGAGATCCTGGCCAGGGCGGCCGAGACCTGCACGCCGCTGAAGGCGGCGCTCGAAGTCTGGAAGGACGTGACCTTCAATTATCAATCCACCGACACGCCGGACTTCGTGCCGACCGCGCTCGAAACCGTTTGAGGAGATTTTGACATGAAGCTGACTCAAGGCTGCTTCTCGTTCCTGCCCGATCTCACCGACGATCAGATCACCAAGCAGGTGCAATATTGTCTGACCAAGGGTTGGGCGGTGAATATCGAGTTCACTGACGATCCCCATCCCCGCAATACCTATTGGGAGATGTGGGGCCTGCCGATGTTCGACCTTCAGGACGCCGCCGGCGTGATGATGGAGCTCGCCGAATGCCGCAGGGTGTACGGCGACCGCTACATCCGCATCAGCGGCTTCGATTCCAGCCATGGCTGGGAATCGGTGCGGATCTCCTTCCTCGTCAACCGGCCGCCGCAAGAGGCGGAGTTCGAGCTGGTGCGGCAGGAAGTCGGCGGCCGCGCGATCCGTTACACCACGGTGCGCAAGCCGGCCGCCCACGCCACTCAATAACCATTCTCCTCCGCGCGGAGCTCTCCCTGCTCCGTATCCTTGGCGGACCACTGCTTCGCCGCTCCCCCGCGGCGAAGCTCCTTTCTTCGAGGGTAGCCATGCTGGATGTTCCCCACGCAGCCACGACCGAGTCCGGCGAGACACATTTCGATCTCCGCAAGGAGGCCGAAGCGGCGGGGATCACCGAGACGCTGCAGCAGCTCGAGCGAGAGCTGGTCGGATTGATGCCGGTGAAGAACCGCGTGCGCCAGATCGCGTCACTGCTGCTGATCGAGCGCATCCGGCAGCGTGCGGGGCTGGCGTCCGCGCCACCGACGCTGCACATGTCGTTTACCGGCAATCCCGGCACCGGCAAGACCACGGTGGCACTGCGCATGGCCAAGATCCTGCACGGTCTCGGCTTCGTGCGGCGCGGGCAGGTGATCTCCGTGACGCGCGACGATCTCGTCGGCCAATATATCGGCCACACCGCGCCGAAGACCAAGGAGATCCTGAAGAAGGCGATGGGCGGCGTGCTGTTCATCGACGAAGCCTATTACCTGCATCGGCCCGACAACGAGCGCGACTACGGTCAGGAAGCCATCGAGATCCTGCTCCAGGTGATGGAGAACCAGCGCGAGGACCTCGTCGTGATCCTCGCCGGCTATGGCGAGCGCATGACGAACTTCTTCGCCTCCAATCCCGGCTTCCGCTCCCGTATCGCACATCACATCGAATTTCCCGACTATGCCGAGGCCGAGCTGCTCATCATTGCCGAGCTGATGCTGAAGGAGCGGGGTTATCGCTTCTCGGCGGCGGCGCGCGAGGCGTTCGAGACATACATCGCGCTTCGCCGGACCCAGCCGTTCTTCTCCAATGCGCGCTCGATCCGCAACGCCGTCGACCGCATCCGGCTGCGGCAGGCCGATCGCCTGGTGTCCGATCTCGACCGCATGCTCGATGTCGCCGACCTCGAAACCATCGATCCCATGGACATCCTGGCGAGCCGCGTCTTCAGCGGCGGCGCCGATGCGCGGAGTGCAAAGCCATGACCGGAGAGATCGTCATTGCGCCCTCGATCCTGGCTGCGGATTTCGCACGTCTCGGCGAGGAGGTCGCGGCAATCGACACCGCCGGCGCCGATTGGATTCATTGCGACGTCATGGATGGGCACTTCGTGCCGAACATCAGCTTTGGCGCCGATGTCATCAAGGCGATCCGGCCGACGACGAAGAAGATCTTCGACGTGCATCTCATGATCGCGCCTGTCGATCCTTATCTCGAAGCGTTCGCAAAAGCCGGAGCGGACGTCATCACGGTGCACGCCGAAGCCGGCCCGCATCTCGACCGTTCACTCCAGGCGATCCGTGCGCTTGGCAAGAAGGCCGGCGTCAGCCTGTGTCCCGCCACGCCCGAGAGCGCCATCGCCTACGTGCTCGATCGGATCGATCTCGTGCTGGTGATGACGGTCAATCCGGGGTTTGGCGGCCAGTCGTTCCTCGAATCCCAGCTCGAGAAGATCGAGCGGATCAAGGCCATGATCGGCGAGCGGCCGATCCGGCTCGAGGTCGACGGCGGTATCACGCGCGACAATGCCGCTGCCGTGGCGGCGGCGGGCGCGGATACGTTGGTAGCGGGCTCCGCGGTGTTTCGCGGCAACAGCGTTGCCGACTATGCCGCAAATATCCGGGCCATCCGCACCGCCGCCGAGACGGGTCGGGTTCCAAAGCGGCAAGATCATGCTGTGCAGCCGATGCGCCTCGGCGAAGGCGTGCGCACCCGGTAGATTACGGGCCGGCACAGAAGTCGACGGCTCGGCGCGGGAACTTCCCGGAGTCTTACGGAGAATGTTGGCACGACTCGGCAGTACCTTCATGTCGGGGTAACCAACGGTGTCGAACTCCGCGCGCGATTAACGGCGACGCAATGCGCCGTCTCACAATCTGTGGTTCAAGGACTGCAGAGAGCGTGGGATGCAGATTCAATACCTTCACTGGAATGCTGCCCATGGCTGGCGCCGAGCGGACGCCTTGCGCGAGCCTCCCCAGCTCGTGCTCTATTTCGGCAGCCGTGAGCAGCTGCTGGACGGCCAACGTTATCGCGAGCTGCGCGGCCTCCATCCCGATAGCCATATCGTCGGTTGCAGCACCGGCGGGCAAATCCATGGCGACGACATCCGCGATGATGAAGTGGTCGCGGTCGCCTTGCGCTTCGCCCACACGCAAGTCCGGCTGGTGCAGGAAGTCGTCGAAACGCGCGATGCGTCGCGGGCCTGCGGCGCGCGTCTTGCCCGGCAGGTACTGGCGGCGGATCTGGCCGGCCTGTTCGTCCTGTCGGACGGATTGGCGGTGAACGGGGGCGAACTGCTTGCCGGACTCACTGAAGTCCTGGGGCCGGATTTGCCCGTCACCGGCGGGCTCGCCGGCGATGGAACCCGATTTGAACAGACGATCGTCGGAGCCGACGCGGAGCCGTCGCTGAACCGCGTCGCCGCGATTGCATTCTACGGCGCTTCGTTGCGCTTCGCCCACGGCTGCGCCGGCGGCTGGGATGTGTTCGGGCCCCGCCGCAAGGTCACGAAGGCGTTGGGATCGGTGGTCGTGGAGCTCGACGGCGAGCCGCCGCTGGACCTCTACACCCGCTATCTCGGCGAGGAGGAGGCCGAGGCGATGCCGGGTTCGGGTCTGGCATTCCCCTTGCGCATTCACGACGAGGCTGAGCCAAACCGGCAGATCGTGCGCTCGGTGTTCGCGGTGGACCGCGATGCCCGCACCCTGACGTTCGCCGCCGACATTCCGGAAGGATGCACCGCGCAATTGATGCGCGCCAATTTCGACAGTCTTGCCGCCGGTGCAGGCGAGGCCGGCAGGCAGGCGCGCAGCGCACTCTCGGACGGGGTCGACGGCGACAAGCTGGCGATCCTGGTGAGCTGTACCGGCCGCCGCAGGGTGATGGGGCAGCGCACGCAGGACGAGCTGGATGCCGTTGCCGCCGAACTCGGCGAGGACATCGTCCGGATCGGATTCTACTCCTACGGCGAATTCGCCCCGCCGGCCGCGTCCGGCCGCTGCGAACTGCATAACCAGACCATGACGGTCACCGTCATCGGGGAGGCGGCAGCTTGACCACGCATCGGCTGCTCGCAAGACAGATCCGCCAGGCGACGGACGAATCCGGGCAGGTCGATCTGACCAGGCTCGGTGAACTCGTCAGCGCGGCCTATGAGGAGAGCGATCGCGATCGCCGCCGCACCGACCGTGCGATCAAGCTGATGATCGATGAGCTCGAGCAGACGCATAAGCGCGCCGAACAGGATCTGCTGCGGGCGCGCGAATTCCTCGACAGCATCATCGAGAATATCCCGATCGCGGTATTCGCCAAGGATGCGAAGGACTCCCGCTACGTTCTGCTCAACCGCGCCGGCGAAGAATATTACGGGATGCCGCGCGAGGCGATGCTGGGCAAGACTCCGGCGGAGATCTTTCCGGAGCATATCGCCCGCCTCGTCAACGAGCAGGATCGCGACGTCGTCGAGAGCGGCACGCCGCTGTTCCTGGAGGGGCATCTGCTCGATGTCGGCGGCAAGGGCCGCGATCGTCTCGTCAATTCGCGCAAGCTGCTGATCAGGGACGGTGCCGGTGCGCCGCAATATCTGGTCGGCGTGATCGAGGATGTTACCGAAAGGATCACGAACGAGGCGCGGATCAGCCATCTTGCGCATCATGATGCGTTGACCGACCTGCCGAACCGCAGCGCCTTCAACGCCGCGCTCGGCGAGCGATTGGAGCTGGCCCAGGAGGCGGCGACCAGTTTTGCCGTGCTCAGCCTCGATCTCGACCGCTTCAAGGAGGTCAACGACGTGTTCGGCCATCCCGTCGGCGACATGCTGATGCGGGCGGTGGCGGACCGGCTCGCCGCGGAAGCCGACGGCGCCTTCGTCGCCCGTATCGGCGGCGACGAGTTCATGATCCTGATGCCCGACCACGTCAGCCGAGAGGACGTTCAGGCGCTCGCCGAGCGCCTAATCGAGACGATCGGCAAGGAGCTCGAGGTCGACGATTATCTCCTCCATGTCGGCCTCAGCGTCGGCATTGCGTTTTATCCGGACGACGGCGTCAATGCCGCCACGCTGCTCGCCAACGCCGATTCAGCTCTCTATCGTGCCAAGCGCGAGGGCAGGGGGCGGGTCCGCTTCTTCGAATCCGAGATGGACCAGGAGCTGCGCGACCGCAGGCTGTTGCAGCACGATCTGCGACAGGCGCTGGAGCAGAACCAGTTCGTCGTCTACTTCCAGCCGCAGGCGCGGATCGATGGCGAGGTCATCGGCTTCGAGGCTCTGCTGCGCTGGAATCATCCGACGCGCGTCTTCGTGCCGCCGGACCGGTTCGTTCCGCTTGCGGAGGAGAACGGCCTGATCGTCGAGATCGGCGAATGGGTCTTGCGCGAAGCGTGTCGCGAGGCGGCATCCTGGCCGCGGCCGCTGCAGGTCGCGGTCAATCTGTCGCCGGTCCAGTTTCAGGCCGGCGATCTCGAACGTTCGATTCACCAGATCCTGCTCGAGACGGGGCTGACGCCGACGCGGCTCGAAGTCGAGATCACCGAGGGTGTGCTGATCGGCGATTTCACCGGCGCGCTCCATCTGCTGCGACGGCTGAAGGCGCTCGGCATCCGCATCGCGATGGACGATTTCGGCACCGGCTATTCCTCGCTGTCCTATCTCCAGTCGTTCCCGTTCGACAAGATCAAGATCGATCGCGGTTTCATCTCCAATCTGGAGGCCTCGCCGCAATCGGCCGAGATCGTCCGCGCGGTCCTGAGCCTTGCGCACGCCCTGAATATCCCGGTCATTGCCGAAGGGGTGGAGACGGAAGCGCAGCGTGCCTTCCTGGCGCGCGAGGCCTGCGAGGAGATGCAGGGCTATCTGGTCGGCCGGCCCGACCTGATCGAGCGCTATCTCGGCCTGGTCGGAATGACCGTGGAGCGCCGGCACTATGCCTAAAGCGCGATGCGATCAGGATGAATCGTCATCGCGCTTTGGGGTGTTGTTTAGCATGATCTTCTCGGAAAACTGCTGCGCACTTTTCCGGATCATGCTTTAGTCCTTAGGTCCGGCGACGCGGTTCCGGGCGTCAGCCGGCACCGTTTGGAACTTTGGCCCGGACATATATTTCCTACCAGCGAGCCGAGGCCAGGCGCGCGGTGGGCGCGGCAAATCTTTTGCATAACCGCCATCGGCCTGACGCAAATAAGGGCAATAAGCTCTGCAAATGCGAGGGAGGGTCTCATGGAGAACGTACGTCGCTACCGGGCGCTGGCGTCCCTCTGTCGTCAGCAGGCAGCCTACCGGCCGCTTCAGAACTGGGAACTCCTCGGCCAGGCCGAACATTTCGAATATCTCGCCGAGGTCGAGCTTAAGGCGCATTTCGACGCGTGCAACGTGCAACATGACGAGGGCGCCGCAACGCCCCCGACATGGAAGACCCCGGTTGCGGCGTGACGGCGCCTGTTGGTCTCAGTGCGACATCAGCGTCGGGACCGTCATGGCTTCCAGCATGGCGCGGGTGACGCCGCCGAGAACGCGTTCCTGCAGTCGCGAATGGCCGTAGCCGCCCATCACCAGGAGATCGAGCCCCTCGTCGGCCGCCAGCGACAGGATGGTCGGCTGGATGTCGGCGCGCGTCGCCGACAGGGCGACCGTGCGGGTCGACAGTCCACGCCGGCCAAGATGTCTTGCCAGATTGCTCGCTGAAGCCTCGTCGGAGACCGCGTTCGACTCGTTGATGGTGATGATCACGATCTCATCGGCGCGCGCCAGGAACGGTGCTGCGTCGTGCACGGCGCGGGCGGCGACGCGGCTGCCGTCCCAGCAGATGCCGACCCGCTCCGCCTTGAACGCTCCGTGGAAAGTGTAAGGCAGGAACAGCACCGGGCCGCCCGACTGGAACAGGATCTCGCCCGGCACGTCGTTGTCGAACGAGCCTTGCGCCGGATCGGGCTGAAGCACGACGCTGAGGTCGTGCAGCCGCGCCATCTCGCCGAGCGAGCCGGCTGCGTCCACCGGGATCGCGCCGAGCGGGCGGCAGGCGTAAGAGATGCCGGCATTCGCCGCTTCGATTTCGAAGACGGAGAGCGCGGCCTCGGCCCGCTCCACGGCACGCTCGCGTTCCAGTTCGAACACGGCCGCCACCGCGGCGCCGCCCTCCATCACGTAGGCTGCACTGGTCGCGACATAGCCGACCGCGACCGCGTCGAGATGGGCGTTGAACTGCGCCGCGAGCGAAATCGAGCCATCGATCGCGGGACGCATGGGACGTTCGGTGGGGATGTGGACGAGAATGTCTTTGTACATGGGGCGCCTCCGATGGCCATCATCCGGTGGCCGTAGTCTTTCACTGCCCGGCAGACCCGCGTTGAGCTGCATCAAATGCGAGGGACGACCTTGCCGCAGCCGTCGCTTGTTCTTTGCCAAGATTTAATCGGACGGACGGGACGCCGTAAGGTGACGATGTCCATGTTGGACCCAAGGCGACACCTATCCAACATGGACATTCCGACATGAACGATCGCGCCAACTCCGACACCCCGACATCCCGCAAGATATTGAGGCCGCGCCGGCTCGCGCTGCTCGGCACCGTGGCCGCGCTGGGCGTGGCCGTGCTGGCGGCTTCTCCCGGCTCTTCAAAGTTCGGTCCGAGCTCCTTCATCGCGCCGGCCCAGGCCGCCGAATCCGCCGCGACGCCGCCGGGCTTCGGTGACCTGGTCAGCAAGGTCAAGCCGGCCGTCATCTCGGTGCGGGTCAGGATCGACCAGGACAACGACAAGAGCGCCATGCTGCAACAGAACCGGATGGATCAGGACGGGGAGACGCCGTTCGACCAGTTCTCTCGGCAGTTCGGCTTCCGCGTCCCCGGCGGCCCGAACGGCATGCCGCGCCAGCGCCATCAGATGATCACCGGCGAAGGCTCCGGCTTCTTCATCTCCGCCGACGGCTATGCCGTGACCAACAACCACGTCGTCGACCAGGCCGCGTCGGTGCAGGTGACGATGGATGACGGCACGAGCTACACCGCGAGGGTCGTCGGCACCGACCCGAAGACCGATCTCGCGCTGATCAAGGTCGACGGCAGGACGGACTTTCCGTTCGTCACATTCTCCGACCAGAAGCCGCGCATCGGCGACTGGGTGGTCGCGGTCGGCAATCCCTTCGGTCTCGGCGGCACCGTGACCGCCGGCATCGTCTCGGCCAGCGGCCGCGACATCGGCAACGGTCCCTATGACGACTTCATCCAGATCGACGCACCCATCAACAAGGGCAATTCCGGGGGCCCGGCCTTCGACATGAGCGGCAACGTGATCGGCGTGAACACCGCGATCTTCTCGCCCTCCGGCGGCTCGGTCGGGATCGGCTTCGACATTCCGGCCTCGACCGCAAAGCTCGTCGTCGCGCAGCTGAAGGACAAGGGCGCGGTGACCCGCGGCTGGATCGGCGTGCAGGTGCAGCCGGTGACGGCCGACATCGCCGACAGCCTTGGCCTGAAGCAGGCGCGCGGCGCCATCGTCGACAATCCGCAGGACGGCAGCCCCGCGGCGAAGGCCGGCATCGCGGCGGGCGACGTCATCACCGCCGTCAACGGCACTGCGATCAAGGATTCCCGCGAGCTCGCCCGTACCATCGCCACCCTGGCCCCGGGCAGCTCGGTGAGGCTCGACGTCTTCCGCAACGGCACGACCAAGACGCTGACGCTCGCCCTCGGCGAGTTGCCGAACGAACGGCAGGCCAAAGCAAATGGCGGTGCCGACCAGGGCCGAGAGCAGCCGAGCGCCGGCACGCCACGTCTCGGGCTCGGCCTTGCTCCGGCCGGCGAGGTCCAGGGCGCTGGCCAGAAGGGCGTTGTCGTCACCGAGGTCGATCCGCAAGGACCGGCGGCGCAGCGCGGCATCCAGACCGGCGACGTCATCCTCAATGTCGGCGGCAAGGCCGTCGCCAATGTCGGCGACGTCCGCTCGGAGCTGGCGGAGGCCAAATCGTCCGGCAAGCGCAGCGTGCTGTTGCAGGTCAGAAGCGCCGAGGCGACGAGGTTCGTCGCGGTGCCGCTCACCTGAGGCGAACATCCATCGGCAGAAATCAAGAAGGCGGCCCTCGGGCCGCCTTCTCCGTTCGCCGACAGAATTGCGACGCCAATCGATAACATTCTCGTTAACGGCAGGGATGGTGACCCGGTTCATATGAAAAAGCCGTGTTCGCACATCACACTTCGAACGTGTTCAAGGTTCGCCGCGGCAATGACGCCGCCGAGACTGGGTTGCAAGCGTGGAACTTCGAACCTGCCGCCGCTTTGTGGAACTGGCCAGTGGTTCGGATTTGATCGGTGCCGACATGGATCGATTGAAGCTCTCGCTGAGGGGGGCGCTGCTTGCGGCGCCGCTGCTGCTCTGGGATGGAACCGCGCTCGGCCGTGATGACGGCCGCTACGCCAACTCGCCGCTCAAGCCGTGGTTCGACAGCCTGCGCAGCCACCTCGGTCCGTGCTGCTCGGACGCCGACGGTTTTGCCGTCGCTGATCCCGACTGGGAATCGCACAACGGACATTATCGCGTGCGTCTCGACGGCGAGTGGATCGAAGTGCCGGACGAAGCCGTCATCACCGAGCCGAACCGCGCCGGCCGCACCATGGTGTGGCCGGTGAAGACGGCTTTCGGGGTCTCGATCCGCTGCTTCATGCCGGGCAGCATGATCTGAGCCGGGTCAGCGTCAACGCTTGCTGGATTTGCGCTTCGACGATTTCTTGGACGATTTCTTGGCCGCCTTCTTGGTCGTCCGCTTCTTGGAGGACTTCTTCGCAGCCTTCTTCGGGACCTTCTTGCCCTTCTTGCGCGCCTTCGACAGTCCGATCGCGATCGCCTGCTTGCGACTCTTCACGCGTCCGCCACGGCCTTTGCGACCGCTCTTGGCCGTGCCCTTTTTGTAGCGGCGCATCTCGCTTTCGACGTCGCTGCCGGAGCTGCGCGAGTAGCGGCGCTTCTTTGCCTTGCGTACCATGCATGTTCTCCCTTGGCCGGGGAGAACCATTCGACACGGGCATGGTTCCGAAGGAGCGCACGACGTTCCAGGCGAAAGCCTAGAAGGAGTTCGCCAGCTCGATCTCCGCCTCCAGCACCTGGATGCGCCGCGCGGCCTCGGTGAAGGACAGATCGCGCGCATATTGTGCGGGCTGATAGGCCTCTTCGCTCAACCGTTTCAGCCTCAGCCCCTGCGCCCGGGTCATCTGCTCGGCGAGAAAGATCCTGGCGTCGTATTTACCCTGAACCTGCATCCGGCTTCTCCGTCTTCAAATCGTGGCTTGACTATATGTTCTTATTTTGTTCTAACAAGTCATGGACAACAGAATTAATGAAATTCGACGTAAAATCAGCGCCTTGAGGCTGGAGATGGCCGACGTCGAGGCTTCCGTGCGTGATCGCATCAACGGGGATCGCGATTGCACCGAACAGGCTCTGGCGCAGATGGATCTGCGCCGAAAGATCAACTTGTTGATCGGCGAATGGAAGGCGGCCGGCGGCGGCGATGTCCTGCCCGACGTCCACGACCGGGTGCGCCTTCGTCTCGTGAAGACAGTCGGTATTTCCGGGCGCGCGGCCACGCGCCGCTGAAATCTTTGAGGGGGCGCCGTGGATGAGGGCCCGGACACTTACCGGATCTTGAGGTTACGCGCCGAGATTCTCGAACTGGGCTCTGCCATCCGGCAATTGCAGCGCGCGGGTCTCGACGATGCTACGGCCCAACTTCTGATCGGACGCAAGCGTGCCCAGCTCGAGCATCTCGTGAAGACGAATGCTGCGAGCCGCGGGCTCAGCACTTGAAACACGCCGGCCGCAATGAGCTGGCGTCCCGCCCTGGTCCGATCCGGTGAGTTAAATTGACGCAGGCAGCCAACCACCATTCAGGGCCGGAGTTCCCAGCAAAGGTTCGCTCCGCGCCTCACGCCCGCTTCAAGATTGCTTGTCCTCGGCGAGGATGAACACGACGCCGGTGAGCGTCGCGCCGATCGCGAAGGTCGTCACCAATGTGAGAGCGAAGACGATCGCGGCCTGGCTTCCGCCGTTATTCAGCAGGCTGGCGACGGCGGGATTGCACAGGATCAGCGCGAGACTGAAGGCGAGGCCGAGGGCGGCACCCATCAATGCATGCGTCATCAGCTTGATGAGGCCGGTCGCAGAGATCAGGTCTGACGACTTCTTTGTGCGCATGGGAACTGCATCCCGATTTGGCATGCAAACGCGGGCGACAATTCGCTGGTTCCAGACGAATGAAGGAATTGTCATCGCCGGCTTCATCCGACGTTCATGCCGGGCTTGCGAGGATGAGGTCCGGCAACACGGGGAACATCGATATGGGTAAGGTGGTCTTTCTTTACCGCTCGCTGGCCTATCGCAACGCGGCCGCGGACATTCTTCGCAAGGCCCGCAAGCTGCCGCGCGGGGCGGAGCGAAGCGCGGCGCGCCGCTATGCCAGGGCATTACGCGATCTCGCCCAGACGGAAGCCTGGCTCGAGGGACGGGTTGCGCGTGAACTGCGGACACCGCGACGCATGACGAGCGCCGCGTCCGGCTAGCTAGCCGGATGCGCGCTGCAATTCGGCCGAGCCGGTGTCCTCGAACTTCCCGGTTGGGGTCGTCGCCGCTGGCTTGCGGGTCAACGGCACCTCCAGGCGGCACAACAGGCCCTCGGCCCGCCAATCGAACCGCGCTTGTCCGCCGAGCTGGGACTCCACGCTCGCCAGCAGGCTCCGCGTGCCGAAGCCGCGCGATGTCGGCGTCATGACGAGCGGACCGCCCGATTCCTCCCAGCTCAGTGTCAGCAATTGGTCCTCGACCTGCCAGCCGATCGTGAGCCGCCCCGACCTGGTCGAGAGGGCGCCGTACTTGGCCGAGTTGGTGAAGAGCTCGTGCAGGGCGAGCGCCAGCGTCTGGGCCGTGGCCGGCAGCAACTGGACCTCCGGACCTGCCAATATGATCTGGCCGCCGAGCGAATAGGGTGCCAGCTCCTCGTCGATCAGCCTGGAGAGCTCGGCACCCTGCCAGCTCGACAGCGACAGGATGGTGTGCACGCGCGCCAGCGCGTTGATGCGGCCCTCGACGGCGTTGACATAGGCCTTGACCTCGTCGGCCCGGGTGAGACGCACGATCGACTGCGCCAGCGCCAGCGCGTTCTTGGCGCGATGATCGACTTCCCGCGCGAGCAGATTCTGCCGTTCCTCGGCACGCTTGCGTTCGGTGATGTCCACGGTGACGCCGCTGACGCGGACGACGCGACCGCTATCGTCCACCGTCGCCGCCGCCGTGCCGACGCACCAGCGCACTTCTCCGTCGGGCCGCATGATGCGGAACTCGGTCTCGTAGGCCCGCGTGCCCCTGTTGAACTCGGCGATCGCCTTGCGCAACTGATCGACGTCGTCGGGATGCAACAGCGCTTGAACGTTGGCCGGGTTGACCTCGAAGCTCTCGGGGCTGACGCCGAAGATGCGATACTGCCCTTCGTCCCACATCCAATCGCCGCTGATCCAGTCCCAATCCCAGGATCCCATCTTGCCGGCCGCGATCGCCATGCTGCGCCGTTGTTCGCTCTCGCGCAGCTTCGCGGTGGAGTTCTCCAGTTCCGCCGTGCGTGCGCGGACGCGATCCTCAAGCTCCTGGTTCAGCCGTTCGAGCTCGCGGGTCTTGCGGTAGAGCTCGGCAAACACCTTGATCTTGGCGCGCAGGACTTCCGGCACGACCGGTACCGGCACGTAGTCGACCGCGCCCATCTCGTAGCCGCGCAACCGGTCGATGTCGCTGACCTGGATGGCGGAGATGAAGATCATCGCGGTCTTCTGGAAGCGTGGATGCTCACGGATCATCGCGGCGAGCTCGAAGCCGTCGAGCTCGGGCATGCAGACGTCGACGAGGATCACCGCAATCTCGGTCTTGAGCAGCACCTCCAGCGCCTCGCGCCCCGACGAAGCGATCACGAGGTTCTCGCCGAGATCCTTCAAGATCACCTCATAGGCGAGCAGCTTGGCGGGCTGGTCGTCGACGAGGAGGATATTGACCTTTTCGTGGTCCATATGCGGATCCAACTCAGCGGTGCAGCCACATGCGGATCGCAAGCAGCAATTGATCGGTGTTGACGGGTTTGGCGAGATAGTCGGACGCGCCGGCCTCCAGACACTTCTCACGATCACCCTTCATCGCCTTGGCGGTCAGCGCGATGATCGGAAGGCGGGCGAAAGCCGGGTTTTCGCGAATGACGCCGATGGTCTGATATCCATCCATCTGCGGCATCATGATGTCCATCAGCACGATGGCGATTTCCGGATTGGATTCGACCAGCGCCACCGCCTCGCTGCCGGTCGTGGCCGTCAGCACCTTCATGCCGCGCCGTTCCAGCACGCTCGACAGCGCGAAGATGTTGCGGGCGTCGTCGTCGACGAGCAGGGCCGTCTTGCCGATCAGGTCCTCGTCGGAACTGTTCAGCTTCTCCAGCATGCGCTGCTTCTCGACCGGAAGCTCGGTGATCACGCGGTGCAGGAACAGTGCGGTCTCGTCGAGCAGCCGTTCCGGCGATTCCACGCCCTTGACCACGATGCTGCGCGCCATGGTGTGGAGTTCCGCGTCCTCCTCGGCCGAAAGCTCGCGGCCGGTGAAGACGACAACCGGAACGTTCGACAGCGCCTCGTCGTTGCGGATCTGATCCAGCACCTCGAAGCCGCTCATGTCGGGCAGGCGGAGGTCGAGCACCACGCAGTCGCAGGGCGTCTGGCGCAACGTCGAGAGCGCGCCGGCGCCGGTGTCCGTCGTAACGATCTCGATGTCGTCGTGATGCAGCAGCTCGCGGATCGAGAGCTGCTCGGCCTCGTTGTCCTCGACGATCAACAGCCGCTTGCGCCTGGGACGTGCATATTCCTTGATCTGCGTCAGCGCGGCCGAGACGCCTTCGGTCGTCGTCGGCTTGTTGACGAAGGAGAACGCGCCACGCGCCAGCGCATGCTGGCGGTCCTCGTCCAGCGTGATGATCTGCACGGGGATGTGGCGGGTCAGCGGATTGTGCTTGAGCTGGCTCAGTACGGTCCAGCCGAGCATGTCAGGCAGGAACACGTCGAGCGAGACGGCTCTCGGCTGGTATTGCTTGGCGAGCTCGAGCGCTTCCGCGCCGCGGGCGGCGACAAGCACCTTGAAGCCCTTGTCGCGGGCCAGGTCAACCAGCACGCGGGCATAGTGCGGATCATCCTCGACGATCAGGAGGATGGTGTCACCGGGTTCGAGGTTGAGCCGGTCGTCGGGAAGCTGCTCGATGACGCGCTGCTGATCGGGCGCGGCCGTCTGTAGCGCCGGCGGCTGGCTGTGTTGCTGCGGCGCGGGCGCCGCGCGCGGCGCGAGCGTCGGGCCGGAATATTTCAGCGGCAGGTAAAGCGTGAAGGACGAGCCCTTGCCCGGCGAGCTGCGCAGATGAATCTCGCCGCCGAGCAGGCTGGCGAGTTCGCGGCTGATCGCAAGTCCGAGACCGGTGCCGCCGTATTTGCGGCTGGTGCCGGCGTCGGCCTGCTGGAACGCCTCGAAGATCAGCTTCTGCTTCTCCAGGGGAATGCCGATGCCGGTATCGGACACTTCGAACGCGATCACGGCCGGTGCGGAGTTCAGCACCGGGTGATCCGTTCCCCAGCCGCCGACCGCGGCGGTGACCTTCAGGCGCACCTCGCCTTCGGCGGTGAACTTGAAAGCGTTGGAGAGCAGGTTCTTCAGCACCTGTTGCAGCCGCTTGGAGTCGGTGACGATGCTGCGCGGAAGGGTCGGATCGACGTCGATCTTGAACGACAGATTGCGGTTGTCCGCCTCGTGCCGGAACGGCCGTCCGACGGTCTCGAGCAGGTTGGCGGTCAGGATTTCCTCGGCGTCGACCGTCACCGTGCCGGATTCGATCTTGGACAGATCCAGAATGTCGCTGATGAGGTTGAGCAGGTCGGTGCCGGCGCCGTGGATGGTGCGGGCGAATTCGACCTGCTTGGCCGTGAGGTTGCCGTCCGGATTGTCGGTGAGCTGCTGTCCCAGAATCAGGATCGAGTTCAGCGGCGTGCGCAGCTCGTGGCTCATATTGGCGAGGAATTCGGACTTGTACTTCGAGGTCAGGGCGAGCTCGGTCGCTTTCTCCTCCAGGGCGCGGCGGGCCTGCTCGATCTCCTGGTTCTTGCGTTCGACCTCGACGTTGCGCTCGGCAAGCTGCTGCGCCTTCTGCTCGAGCTGGTCGTTGGTCTGCTGCAATTCGCGCTGCTGGGTCTGAAGCTCGCCGGCGAGCTGCTGCGACTGCTTGAGCAGGCCTTCGGTCTGCATCGTCGCTTCGATCGAATTGAGCACGATGCCGATGGAGTCGGTGAGCTGCTCCAGGAACGTCATCTGCGAGGTCGTGAAGGAGACGAGCGAGGCGAGCTCGATCACAGCCTTGACCTGGCCTTCGAACAGCACCGGCAGCACGACAAGGTTCTTCGGCGCGACGCGGAACAGCGCCGAGTTGATCGGCACCACATCGGATGGAATTTCGCCGACGACGCGCGGCCGCTTGTCAAGCGCGCACTGGCCGATCAGGCCTTCGCCGAACTGCAACACGCGGGGATACGGATAGACGCCGTCGCTGGCGTAGGAAGCCAGCAGCAGGAGCTGCGGATTGTCCTCGCTCTCGACCTGGTAGATCACGCCGGTATGCGCGTTCACCAGCGGCGACAGCTCGGTGAGCAGCAGCCGGCCGACGGTGGTGAGATCGCGCTGGCCCTGCAGCATGTTGGTGAATTTCGCCAGGTTGGTCTTCAGCCAGTCCTGCTCGGTGTTCACGTCCGTGGTGAGACGGAGATTCGTGATCATCGTGTTGATGTTGTCTTTCAGCTCGGCCACCTCGCCGCGGGCGTCGACCTGGATCGACCGCGTCAGGTCGCCCTTGGTGACGGCGGTCGCGACCTCGGCGATCGCGCGCACCTGCGAGGTGAGGTTGGCGGCGAGCAGGTTGACGTTGCCGGTGAGGTCCTTCCAGGTGCCGGCGGCGCCCGGCACGTTGGCCTGACCGCCGAGCCGGCCTTCGACGCCGACTTCGCGCGCCACCGACGTCACCTGGTCGGCGAAGGTCGCGAGCGTCTCGGTCATGTTGTTGATGGTGTCGGCGAGGGCCGCGACCTCGCCCTTCGATTTGACGGTGAGATTCTGCTTCAGATCGCCGTTGGCGACGGCCGTGACGACCTTGACGATGCCGCGCACCTGCTCGGTGAGGTTGGCCGCCATGAAGTTCACGGTGTCGGTGAGGTCCTTCCAGGTGCCGGCGACGCCGGGCACCTGGGCCTGGCCGCCCAGCTTGCCTTCGGTGCCGACCTCGCGCGCCACGCGGGTCACTTCGCCGGCGAAGGCGTTGAGCTGGTCCACCATGGTGTTGATGGTGTTCTTGAGCTCGAGGATTTCTCCCTTGACGTCGACGGTGATCTTGCGGGAGAGGTCGCCGCGCGCGACCGCCGTGGTCACCTCGGCGATGTTACGGACCTGTGTGGTGAGGTTCGCCGCCAGCAGGTTGACGTTGTCGGTGAGGTCCTTCCAGGTGCCGCCGACGCCGGGGACGACGGCCTGACCGCCAAGGCGGCCCTCGGTGCCGACCTCGCGGGCGACGCGCGTCACTTCGGCGGCGAAGGAGCGGAGCTGCTCGACCATCGTGTTCAAGGTGTCCTTGAGCAGCAGGATCTCGCCGCGCACGTCCACCGTGATCTTCTTCGACAGGTCGCCGCCTGCGATCGCGGTCGCGACCTCGGCGATGTTGCGGACCTGGGCGGTGAGGTTCGAGGCCATGAAGTTGACGTTGTCGGTGAGGTCCTTCCAAGTGCCGGCGACGCCGGGCACCTCGGCCTGGCCGCCGAGCTTGCCCTCGGTGCCGACCTCGCGCGCCACGCGGGTCACCTCGCCGGCAAAGCCGTTGAGCTGGTCCACCATGGTGTTGATGGTGTTCTTGAGCTCGAGGATTTCGCCCTTCACGTCGACGGTGATCTTGCGCGACAGGTCGCCGCGCGCCACGGCGGTGGTCACTTCGGCGATGTTGCGGACCTGGGCGGTGAGGTTGCCGGCCATCGAGTTCACGCTGTCGGTCAGGTCCTTCCAGGTGCCGGCGACGCCGGGCACGTTGGCCTGACCGCCGAGGCGGCCTTCGGTACCGACCTCGCGCGCCACGCGCGTCACCTCGCCCGCGAAGCGGTTGAGCTGGTCGACCATCGTGTTCAGCGTGTCCTTGAGCTGAAGGATCTCGCCGCGCACGTCCACGGTGATCTTGCGCGACAGGTCGCCGCCGGCGATCGCGGTCGCGACTTCTGCGATGTTGCGGACCTGGGCGGTGAGGTTGCCCGCCATCGAGTTCACGGAATCGGTCAAGTCCTTCCAGGTGCCGGCGACGCCGGGCACGCCGGCCTGGCCGCCGAGCTTGCCGTCGGTGCCGACTTCGCGGGCGACGCGCGTCACTTCGCCGGCGAAAGCGTTGAGCTGGTCGACCATGGTGTTCAAGGTTTCCTTCAGCTGAAGGATTTCGCCCGAGACGTTCACCGTGATCTTCTTCGACAAATCGCCCTTGGCGACCGCGGTCGCGACCTCGGCGATGTTGCGGACCTGGCCGGTCAGGTTCGAGGCCATCGAGTTGACGCTGTCGGTGAGATCCTTCCAGGTTCCGCCGACGCCGCGCACGACGGCCTGGCCACCGAGCTTGCCTTCGGTGCCGACTTCGCGGGCAACGCGCGTGACTTCGCCGGCGAAGGCGTTGAGCTGGTCCACCATGGTGTTGATGGTGTCCTTCAGCTCCAGGATCTCGCCGCGCACGTCCACCGTGATCTTCTTCGACAGGTCGCCGCCGGCGACCGCGGTCGTCACCTCGGCGATGTTGCGGACCTGCGCGGTGAGGTTCGACGCCATCGAGTTGACGCTCTCGGTGAGGTCCTTCCAGGTGCCGGCGACGCCGAGCACATTGGCCTGTCCGCCGAGCCGGCCCTCGGTGCCGACCTCGCGTGCCACGCGCGTGACTTCGCCGGCAAAGGCGTTGAGCTGGTCGACCATGGTGTTGAGCGTCTCCTTCAGCTGAAGGATTTCGCCCGAGACGTTCACCGTGATCTTCTTCGAGAGGTCGCCGCTCGCGATGGCGGTGGCGACGTCGGCGATGTTGCGAACCTGCGCGGTGAGGTTCGAGGCCATGAAGTTGACGTTGTCGGTGAGGTCCTTCCAGGTGCCGGCCACGCCGGGCACCTGGGCCTGGCCGCCGAGCTTGCCTTCGGTGCCGACCTCGCGCGCCACGCGCGTCACTTCCGAAGCGAAGGAGTTGAGCTGGTCCACCATGGTGTTGATGGTGTCCTTCAGCTCCAGGATCTCGCCGCGCACGTCCACCGTGATCTTGCGCGACAGGTCGCCGCGCGCCACGGCGGTGGTGACGTTGGCGATGTTGCGCACCTGTGCGGTCAGGTTGCCGCACATCGCGTTGACGGAGTCGGTGAGGTCCTTCCAGGTGCCGGCGACGCCGGGCACGATGGCCTGGCCGCCGAGCTTGCCGTCGGTGCCGACCTCGCGCGCCACGCGCGTCACTTCGGAGGCGAAGGAGCGGAGCTGGTCCACCATCGTGTTGATGGCTTCCTTGAGCTGCAGGATCTCGCCGCGGACGTCGACCGTGATCTTCTTGGAGAGGTCGCCGTTGGCGACCGCGATCGTCACCTCGGCGATGTTGCGAACCTGGTTGGTCAGGTTGTTCGCCATCGAGTTGACGCTCTCGGTGAGGTCCTTCCAGACGCCGGTCACCTCAGGCACCTGGGCCTGGCCGCCGAGCTTGCCTTCGGTGCCGACCTCGCGCGCCACGCGCGTCACCTCGGAGGTGAACACGCCGAGCTGCTTGATCATGGTGTTGACGATGGTCGCCGACTGCAGGAACTCGCCGCGCAGCGGGCGGCCGTCGACGTCGAGCTTGACGGTCTGGAGCAGGTCGCCCTGCGCGACGGCCGCGACCGCGCGCGTCACCTCGCGCGTCGGCCACAGCAAATCGTCGATCAGCGTGTTGACGGACCCTTCCATGTCGGCCCAGGAGCCCGAGGCGAGGCCGAATTTCACGCGCTGCCGGGTCTTGCCTTCGCGGCCGACCACCTGGCCGACCAGCTCGAGCTGCTGCGCCATGCGCTGGTTGGCGGCGATGATTTCGTTAAAAGTGTCGGCGATCTTGCCGTCGATGCCGAGGTAGTCGCCGCTCATGCGCACCGAGAAATCGCCGCTGCGCATGGCCTGCAGGGCCAGCAGCAATTCGGCCCGGGAATCCGGATCAGACGAACCGTTGGTTTTTGGCTTTGGGACGCGACGACCGGAGCGTGATGCAGTTCCGGGATCGAGGTCGCTCATACTCATTTTCCCCCGCAGGCGTCGCCCGAATCCAAGGCGAGACGCAATTGGTCAAAATAGAGCGTCAGCCAAATTCGAAATCAAGCGCCAAGGTTGCGGCGCGAGGAAATGGAACCTGTCTTGCTCAGCCCAGCGTCATTAACCGCAATCCGCTGATTTGGTTCCACACGGCTTCGAAAAGAGACGATTCCGGCGGCCTGCGGACGCACCGGTCCCTCTTCGGAACGGGGCGCCGCGCCTCGCGGTTAGCCCGCGCACAGAGGGAGACATGGACATGAAAGCAGGACTTGCCGCGATGATCGTCGTGCTGTTTGCCGGGGCGGCCTTGGCCCAGGGCGGCGCCCCCAGCGGTCGCGGGGCGGTGACCGGCGACCCCGCCGCCAGCTCGGCCAACCCCAAGGCGGATTCCCCGACCACGGGGACGGCGGCCCGCTCCAACCCTGGCGGAAGCGGGACCTCATCTTCGGGCGGCAAGGACGACAATGGCGACGCGGGCCGGGACAAGATGCCGGAGAGCAACCGCACCGTGCGGCCGGAGAGCCAGCAGCATCATCCGAACGACAAATAGGGCGAACGACAAATAGGGGGACTACTTGTCCGCCATGGTCCGCTCGGCATCCTTGACCTGCGCGCGCAGTACCGGCAGCAGCTCGCGCGCGAAGGCCGCGAGCGCAATGTTGTCGGGCGCCTTCAGATAGCTCTCGAGCAGCTTGATGGCCGATTCATATTCGGGAATCTGCGAGGCATAGAAGCTTCGGACGTAGCTCGGTCCGTCCGAAGTTTCGGGCTCGATCAGGCTGGCGGCGACGGAGGTCGTCTTGCCGACGCGGGGCTCGGCGCCGATCGTCTCCTGAATCTGCTTCAGCGCCTTGTCGCGTTTGGTCGCTTCCTCGGCGCGCAAGGCGGCGAGGTGCTTGACCTCGGCGTTGCCCTTCAGATCGGTGCTCTCCAGTAGACCCTGCTGAAAGCGGCTGAAATTGTAGAGACCGCTGATGACGTCGGTCGCGCTCGGCGGGCGGTCGAGAGGCTTTCGTTCACCGGTGCTGTCGGCAAGCGCAACAGTGCTGATGAACGCCATCATGATGGCGACGAGAACTCGCATCGATATCAACTGCGGATGGCGGGCGAAAGTTCCCTGAACGTTACGATCCGGTAAGGGCATTGCGACCCGGGAGTTCCGTCCCCACGTCCTTTCCATGAAACAGTCTGACATCTTCAGAGACAATGCCGACAATTGCCTTCAGCTCGCCGAGCGTGCGGAAGGACAACCCGCGCACAAGCGCTATTCGCGTATGGCGGACGCCTGGACGGCCCTGGCTCACGAGCAGGATTGGCTGGATGGCGAGGTCCCGCCCGTTCCGGGTCGCTTCCCTCAACAGCGGGACGCGTAAGGGTTCTCCGCTTGGTGAATTCGCGTGTGAGACCGCTCACGGAATGCAAGCGACCAATCCAGGATGATCGGGAAATAGTCAATCGCGTCGGTTTTCGATTCCAGTAGGAGGTTTGCGATGGCTCCACGTCTGGTTCTGCTTTCCCTGATTTTCGCCTTTGGCGTCTCGGTCGCGTTTGCGACGGTGACGACGGTGCGCCAGGTGCATCTGGGGAGTGCATCGGCCGCGGTCCATGCGACGCACAGCTAGGATCAAGCCGGAACATTCGACGCCGCAGTGCGTAAGCGCTTCGAGACATCACGAAGAGGCGAAGGCACAACATGGCCCATTCAGACCACGGCATCGTCAAGGACAAGCGCGCGGAGGAGCAGCCCCGCGACAAGCAGCGTGCACAGTCCGTGCACAAGGCGGAGCCGAAAGGTTCCCCCTCGCGGGAAGCGACGCGCGATCCGAAGCTGAACGATAACAGCAAGACGCCCGGCTCCGGCATGACGCCGGATGATTCCGGCGGCGCGCCGAGCGGCTAAAGCATGATCCGGAAAAGTGCGCAGCGGTTTTCCGAAAAGATCATGCTTAAACAACAACCTAAAGCGCGATGATGATTCATCCTAATCGCATCGCGCTTTAGACCGAACTCCAGCTTTCGCGCGGGGAACGAATCCCCCTGCGTGGAGTCGACAGGTTGCTTCCGGTTGGCATGCCCCCGGTGCGCCGGAAGCAATCTCCAAGGACGGCCCTGGCACCCACCGTGCCGGGGTCGTTTGCTTGTGGCCGGCTCCTACGGCTCAGTCCCGTTGCCGCCCTCGGGATCTCCGTGGGTATGTCCGTCCGGTCCCCGGCCGAATACGCCGAAGCTGCTCGACTTCACGCCAGCCGCCGCCTCGACGCCCGCGGCGGCCAGTCCGAACCTGAGCAGCTCGCGCACCGCTGCCGCCCGCGTCGGCATGCGGTGTTTGAACCGGAAATCGTCAACGGCGGCCAATTCTTCCGGTGAGAGCATGACCTGAAGGCGCTCAGCGCGAAGCTCGTTCATGGTCGATCACACAAATTGAGTAGGTTGAGTAGGTTACTCAACGAACTAACCCGGCGCGGGTTCCATGAGAGAGCGAGAAGGTCTCCCAATGAGTAAGAAGGCCGAGTATAATCAATGAGATAGGATTCAAGCGACGTCGATTAGCCGGGCGGACCGATGCCGGCGCGCTTGCGCGCATCGATCGGCTTCAGACCGTTGCCGAGAGGTATGACTTCCTGACGCTACGGGACGGTGCCGCGGCGCCTCGCTGAATGCGCGATGCGCTCGGTCTGCCCGGCGCGGGAGGTGATGCGAAGCTTTCGCCTCAACCACCACGCCGAGACCGCAACGGCCGCCCATACCAGAATGGCGGCGACGAATGCGCCGATCGCGGTCGTCGACACCACGACGTAGAAGACCGCGGCGAATGCTGCGAGACCGATGCTTCCGAGGCCGGCACCTGCAGCATCGAGCGCCGCGGCCTGCTGCCCGCGCCTGCGTCCGCTGAGGCCGGCCTTCTCCTTGGCGCGCCGCTCATGGCTTTCGATTAGCGTGGCGCTGGCGCAGAAGATGGCGGGAAGCGCGAGGAAGAGCCCGCCGACGGAGACGCCGAAACGTGAGCTCACGACCCCAGTAACGACCGTTGCCAGCCCGCCGAGCAGAAAGCGAACACCATACTCGTACCATCGCGTCTGTTTTAGCGCCGATGAAGACAGCTTGACCAGCATCAGGCCGCACCTCCGAAGCCCGCGAGCAGACCGAAGGCGACGACGAGCCATACCGCAAAAGCGACGACGGTGGCCGGCAATGCGGCGAGATGAAACCTCGTCAGGAGATGGCAGACGGCGAGGCTGTAACAGGCGAGTGCGATGGCGCCGTAGATCATCGTCCAGCTCTCGGCGGCGGCATATCGCGGGCCGTGCTGGACGACGGCGATGCTGAGCGTGGCCAGCGCGACCGACGGCGCCGCGCCGAGCAGCCCGGCGAAACTCTTCGGCCGCAGCATGTCGCCCAAGATCGCGAAAGCGGAGACGATCAGACCGCCGGCGATGAAGCGCACGAGATATTCGGTCATGGCCGTATCCACATGGCTCGAGGCGGCCGCTTCGCCAGCGTGAACGGCCTCAACAGCCGCTCGACGATCACGCCGAGCGCGAAGCCTGCCACCACGTCGCTGGTCCAGTGCGCGAGCACGGCGACGCGCGTCAATGACAGGGCCACGGCAGTTGACCGCACCAGCCGGCGTGGGACGGAGTTCAGCAGCCCGGCCGCCGAGGCCAGCGCGCCCATGTGCAAGGCATGGCCGGAAGGGAACGCATCGCGGGACCGCCCCGAAATGGGAACGCCGTGTGCATGACCGAGCAGCGTCAGTCGGTCGGGCCTGATCTGGTCAAACAGGGACTTCAGCAGGTGCGGCAGCACCGCACTTGCCAACGAGACTGCCAACACATGGTTTGCCGCAGGGCGCGCTTCGGGCCGCCGGATCTGGGCGTAAAGCCATCCAGCCGCAGCGAGCGCGAGCAGCACGTGCTCGTCCGCAGCCCAGGTCAAAGTCTGGGCGGCTTGCTCGATGCCTGAATTGGTGTCGCGCGCAATTTCGCTTGCGATCGCCTGATCGATCCGAGTGGGTTTTACTTTTACAAGTGCCATCGGTCTGGCGAGATATTTTTCGTGACCGCCGTGTAAATTCTGTATGACAATGAATGTTCCGGTGACGTGCCGTGTCGCGTATCCCTCGCTGGCAGGCTTCGTTTGCGGGACGAGGAGGACGCCGCGCGGCGGCCTCCCCGGTGACCCCGTTACTTGGACTGGCCGACGCTCGGCGCCTTGCCGAGCTCCTTGGCCATGTCGAGATGATGCTTCAGGGCGGGGAGCGTCTTGCCGGCCCAATTCTTGAGCTCGGCATTGTCGCCGCCCTTGGCGTAACGCTCGAACAGCGACACGGCGTCTTCATGGGCGCTGACCTGATAGGAATTGTAGTCCGAGCTGAAGTCCTTGCCGTTCGCGCTCTTGAGCTTGTCGAGCTTGCTCTGGTGTGAGCTGTCGAGCTCCGTCGGAAGCGTGGCCTGGATCTTCTTGTCGCCGACCAGGCCCTTGAGCTCGGTGCTGGTCTTGGTGTGATCGGTGATCATCTGCTGCGCAAAGCTCTTCTCCTGCGCGTTGCCCTTCTGCTGGGCAAGCTTGCTCGACTCGATCTCGAACATGTCGCTGATCGCGACCTGCTTGACGAAGTCGGGGGTGGAAGGTGCGACGCCGAGCGCCGAATTGACGCCGGTCTTCTCGCCGAGCGATTGGGCGAGCGCAGGGCCCGCGAAGAGCACGCAGGCGAGGGCGATGACGGCACGTTTCATGTTTGGTCCCTCCTGTCGGGTGCGCGGCCTCATGCCGCGCCATGTTGGCGCCGATCAACACGTCGCAGGGGCCGTGGTTCCTGACGGCTAATCTGCGGGATGCCGCCCGGTGCGCGGATTGATGGGGTCGGTCGGTTTGCGTCGAAGCCGCTCCGGCAGAAACGGCTCGGCGGCGGTGGCCGTGGCGTCGGCATGGCGCTGCGCGCGTTGGTGCGGCGTCGTGTTGTCGTTGAAGTGGTGTTTCACGTCGACGCCATCGACGGGATCGTTGACACCGTGCTGGATATCGCGGAAGTCGCTCATGGTTCACCTCATTCCTTTCCGGGTAGGATCGTTTCGAGCACCTGCCGCGCCGCTCCCTTGATCATCCCGCCTTCGTTCGGATCGCCCTTCAGCAGGGCGAGGGAGAAGTTCTTGGCCTGCTGCAGCGTGATATGCGGCGGCAGCGGCGGCACTTCGGGATCGGTCTTCACCTCCAGCACCACGGGCATCGCGCTCGCCAGTGCCTGCTCCCAGGCCGAGCCGAGCTGCTCCGGGCTGTCGACGAAGATGCCGTGCAGGCCGATCATTTCTGCGAACCGGGAATAGGGGACGTCCGGTATGCGCTGCGAGGCCTCGAACTTGGGATCGCCATTGATGACACGCTGCTCCCAGGTCACCTGGTTGAGGTCCTCGTTGTTGAAGACGCAGACGATGAAGCGCGGAGACGGTCTGGGACATCGCGCGAACCCTGGCTGAGTGTGTGAGCTCAGAGAACGGCTCCTTTCCTGCGATGTTCCTGGCCCGCTCCGGGAATACCCCCGGAACGATCGCTGACCCCTCGCGATTGATTCACATCTGGCTGAGTGGAGAATGACGATGCTGAATCAGGGCGAACTGGACCGCGATGAAATGGGCCGGCTGATCGGAAGCGACAAGGTCGAGGGAACATCGGTCTTCGGGGCCGATCGGAACAAGATCGGTTCGATTGAACGGGTGATGATCGACAAGATCAGCGGCAAGGTCTCCTACGCAGTGCTTGGTTTCGGGGGATTCCTCGGCCTCGGCAATGATCATTATCCGTTGCCCTGGCAATCCTTGAAATACGACACCGAACTTGGCGGCTACATTACCGCGATCACGGCCAAGGATCTGGAAGGTGCTCCGAGATACGGCGAGAAGACCGAATGGAACTGGAGCGATGACGCGGCCGTGCGCGGTATCAATGCTTATTACGGCGTCCCGTTCGTGTAGCGGAAGGATCAACCGATGAGCAAGGAACGCCCTACCGACGATCCCCGTGATCAGAATGATTGGGGTTCGCACAGACAGACGGACAAGCCCTGGAAGGGCAACCCGGAAAAGGAGCAGGGACCGGACGAGGTGAAGCCCGATCTCGAGAAATGGCATCGGACGAAGACGCACTGAGACGGCTGCTGCTTCTCAGACTATCGAGACGAGCGCGGCGTGATGCCGCGCTTCTTTTTTTGGCAGCGCGATCACGAATGACGGCGGCGCGTTGGCATGGCCGAACCATGTTGCCGCCTGATCGAGCACGGCGGCGGTAACTGCGGCCGATCAAGCTGGGTGCACCAGTGCGGGGGGCGTTGAGGCATGCCCGCCGCCGCTTGCGTCATTACGAGCGCAGCGAAGCAATCCAGATTCCCTCCGCGAAGAAGGATTCTGGATTGCTTCGTCGCAAGGGCTACTCGCAATGACGGTATCGAGAGCAGCGCCGGCCGCCGCAACGGCGACAAGCTGGCGCCGCTGGTGAAGGACATCGAGGCCGCCGGCGGCGAGATCCTCGGGCCCGATGCGCTTGATAATCCCGATCTCTTGATGCCGCCGTCCTCGGTCGCGGACGCCTATTGGCAGCTCTACCAGCAGCCGAAGAGCGCCTGGACCTTTGAAATGGAGATCCGCCCATTCGGAGAGAAATGGTGACCGCGTCGCAAAAGTCCGGCTAGACTGACCCCAACGCAGGCGAATTCCGGGAGGAGAAACCAAGTGAAGACAGCGATCACCGAGCTGTTCGGCATTGAACATCCCATCATCCAGGGCGGCATGCATTTCGTCGGCTTTGCGGAATTGGCCGCCGCTGTCTCCAATGCCGGCGGGCTCGGCATCATCACCGGTCTCACCCAGAGGACGCCGGAGCTGCTCGCCAAGGAGATCGCGCGCTGCCGCGACATGACCGACAAGCCGTTCGGCGTGAACCTTACCTTCCTGCCGGCCTTCTCGGCGCCGCCTTATCCGGAATACATCGCCGCCATCGTCGAGGGCGGCATCAAGGCGGTGGAGACCGCCGGCCGCAGTCCTGAAGCCTACATGCCGGCGCTGAAGGCCGCCGGCATCAAGGTCATCCACAAATGCACCTCGGTCCGCCACTCGCTGAAGGCCGAGCGCATCGGCTGCGACGCCGTCAGCGTCGACGGCTTCGAGTGCGGCGGTCATCCCGGCGAGGACGACATTCCCAACATGATCCTGCTGCCGCGCGCGGCGGAGGAATTGAAGATCCCGTTCGTTGCCTCCGGCGGCATGGCCGACGGACGCAGCCTGGTCGCGGCGCTCGCGCTGGGCGCGGCGGGTATGAACATGGGCACACGTTTCATCGCCACCAAGGAGGCGCCGGTGCATCAGAACGTGAAGAACGCGCTGGTCGCGGCAACCGAGCTCGATACCCGCCTGATCATGCGCAGCTTGCGCAACACCGAGCGCGTGCTCAGAAATGCCAATGTCGATCGCCTCATCGAGATCGAGCGCGAGAAGGGCGACAAGCTGAAGATCGACGACATCCACGACCAGGTTGCGGGCGTCTACCCCAAGATCATGCTGGAAGGCCAGATGGACGCCGGCGCCTGGAGCTGCGGCATGGTCGCAGGGTTGATCCATGACATCCCCTCCTGCAAGGAACTCATCGATCGGATCATGGAAGAGGTGGAACAGATCATCCGCAGCCGCCTGATGGGTTTCCTGGATGGGACGGGGGCGACGCGAAGGGTCGCCTGACACCGCCAAACTTCTTAACCACGGCGGCACTTGGCCGCTGGAATTACGCGCGACGCCTCCTAAATAGGGGTAAATTACCCCTTTCATAATGGAATTTCAGGAGGCGTCCGTGGTCCTGAAAAGCGGTTCTTTTGCAATTGCCGTTGCCCTCGTTCTCGCATGGGGCGGCATCGCCCGCGCTGACGACTACAAGCCAGACGAATATCTCGGTCTCGATCTCTCCAGGGCCGTGCTGTCGCCGAAGCGGCTCGGGCCCGAGACGCAGTTCGCACCGGTCGCCCTCGAGGCGCGCGGCGGCAACGAGGCGCAGGCGCGCGCGGAGCCCGTCGACGTGCCGAAGAAGGTGGCCGCCGAACGCGTCCGTGTGGCCGAGCCGAAGGCCGCGCATGCGAAGAGCGCGCAGCCGCGCGGCGCAGCCCGCGCGAAGCTGGCGCATCGTCACGGCAACCCGCTCGACGCACAGGCAATGGACACCCGCATCCAGACCTGGCCCTGCCGCACCGGCGGCATCTGCAACTGGAAGCGCTAGGCGGGTTGGGATCAGATTTGATTGCTCCAAGGCAGGTGCGCTCCCTCTCCCGCTTGCTTGCGGGAGAGGGTCGGGGAGAGGGCTGTATCCTCAAAGGGAAATCCCCAAGAGGAGAAAGCCCTATCCCGGCGCTCCGCGCCGACCTCTCTCGCAAGCGGGAGAGGTGAACGACCCGCGGCAGTCGATTTAACCTAAACCCATTCCGTGCCAGGCAGCGACGCTGCGGCCGCTTCACCTCGCCCGTCATCTTCGCGTCGCAAAACCGTCGGCCGGGAGTCAAGAAACCGTAAGCTGGAGGTTAAGGAGCGCAGGCACCTTCCGTCGCGATTCGACGAAGGTTTCTGAATGGCAACGCTCCGCGCTTCGCGCGCATGGACCCGGCGGCAATTCCTGGCCCGCTCGACTTCACGCCTGGCGGTTGCCTCACTCGGCACGCTCGCAACCCCGTATCTCAGCCGCGCCGCCGACCGTCCGCAGGTCGCCGGCGGGATTCAGTCCGGCGACGTCTGCGATGGCTCCGCCGTGGTATGGGCGCGCGCGGACCGTGCCGCACGGATGCATGTGGAGTGCTCGACCATCGAGAGTTTCAAGACCATCGTTGCGTCGGCTTCGTGCGATGCGCCGGCGGATGGCGATTTTACCGCAAAGCTGTTGCTGAACGATCTGCCGCCGGGACAGGACGTCTTCTACCGCGTCCGCTTCGACGATATCGCAACCGGCCTTCGCGGCGAGAGCCGCATCGGCCATTTCCGCACCGCGCCGGCCGCCGGCCGGTCGATCTCGTTCGTGTGGTCCGGCGACGTCGCGGGGCAGGGCTGGGGCATCGACATCGCGCGCGGCGGTTATCGCGGCTATCGCACCATGCTCGACAACCGCCCCGATTTCTTCATCCATTCCGGCGATCACATCTACGCCGACTGCACGATTCCGCCGGAGCAGAAGCTGCCGAACGGCGAGATCTGGCGCAACCTCGTGATCGAGGAAAAGTCTGAAGTCGCGCACACGCTGGCGCAGTTTCGCGGCAATTACAAATACAACCATCTCGACGAGAACTTTCGCGCCTTCCACGCGGAAGTGCCGATGCTCGCGCAATGGGACGACCACGAGGTCACCAACGACTGGTCGCCGACCGGCAGCTACGATCACGCAGGCTTTGAGGATGACGGCACCCCGCGCCTGGTCGCCCGCGCCCGCCGTGCCTTCTTCGACTTCATGCCGATCCGCGATATCGGCGCGCAGCAGGGACGGGTTTATCGAAAGATCGCCTACGGCCCGCTGCTCGACATCTTCATGATCGATATGCGCAGCTATCGCGACGATAGCTGGAACAGGGGCAGCGACCGGCGCGGCTGGATCTTTGGTGCCGAACAGCTCGCCTGGCTGAAGCGCGAGCTTGCCGCCTCGCGCGCGACCTGGAAGGTCATCGCGGCCGACCTGCCGATCGGCCTGATCAGCCTGGATGCCGTCGCGCTCGGCGACGGGCCGCCCGATCGGCGGGAGCACGAGATCGCCGATCTTCTCGGCTCCGTCAAGCGCGCCGGTGTGCGCAATATCGTCTGGCTCACCGCCGACATGCATTACACCGCCGCGCATCATTATGATCCGAACAGGGCGCAATTCCAGGAGTTTGAGCCGTTCTGGGAGTTCGTCTCCGGCCCGCTGCATGCCGGGACCTGGGGCCCGGCCGAGCTCGATAACACCTTTGGGCCCGTCGCGATGTACCAGAACGGCTGCAGCGCGGCGCAGGATGACAATCTGGCGCCTTGTTTCGGCCTGCAATTCTTTGGCCGTGTCGACATCGACGGCCGCAGCGGCGTCATGACGGTGACTTTGAAGGACGTCGATAACCGCAGCCTCTGGTCGGTCGACATCGCGCCGCAGCCGCAAGCGCGGCCGGCCATGGTGGCGCAGCATTCGTGAAGGAGCTCTCTGTGCGCAATCGTCATGCCCGGGCTTGTCCCGCCTGCGCGGCCGAAGCCGCTTCGGCGAGGCGAAGGCCCGGGCATCCACGTTCTTCGTGCTCGGCGGCGAGACGTAGATGGTCGGGACAAGCCCGGCCGTGACGATCGAGAGTATGGCGCGCACCTAACTCGATATTGATTGGCCGCCTCCTACCTCCCTCGCTATACTCGCAGCTCCCGCCATCTCTTTTCCATCACCGAAGAGTCTGCTCACGCGGCAACGCGCGCGTCCGGCGGGACGAACCACGTCAGGAGCCTGTTCATGGACAATCTGAAGACCCAGGGCATCAGCATGCCCAAGCTCGGCCTCGGCACTTTTCGCATGCAGGGCGATGCCTGCCGCGCCGCGGTCGAGAGCGCGCTGTCGATTGGCTATCGCCACATCGACACCGCCGAGATGTATGCCAATGAGGAGCCGATCGGATCGGCCATCGCCGCGTCCCGCCTGCCGCGTGGCGAGCTTCACGTCACGACCAAGGTCTGGCACGAGAACCTCACGCCGGACGCGATCCGGCGCGCCTTCGACGCCAGCCTGAACAAGCTCCGGCTCGACCATGTAGACCTCTATCTCGTGCACTGGCCCTCGAAGGCTGCGGATTGGGGCGCGGTGTTCGAAACCTTGATCAAGCTCAAGGAGGAGGGCCGCACGCGCGCCGTCGGCGTCGCCAATTTCACCACGGCGCTGCTCAAGATCGCGGTCGAGGACGTCAAGGCGCCGATCGCCTGCAACCAGGTCGAATATCACGCCATGCTCGATCAATCGAAGGTGCTGGCCTATCTCGCGGCGAAATCGATCCCGCTCGTCGCGTATTGTCCGCTGGCGCAGGGGCGGGTTGCCTCGGATCCGGTGCTGGCCGAGATCGGCGCCAGGCACAACGCGACCGCCGCGCAGGTCGCGCTGAAATGGCTGCTCGACCAGGACGGCGTCGCCGCGATCCCGAAGGCCTCGCGCCGCGAGAGCCAACAGGCCAACCTCGATGCGCTGAAGATCACGCTCGACGATGCCGACCGCAAGAAGATCGCCGCGTTGCCGAAGGACAGGCGTTGCGTCAATCCCGGCTTCGCGCCGGCGTGGGATTAGCTCGCGTGCTTGGGCAATAGAAATGGCCCCGTGAGGGGCCATTTTCATTCGCGTTGCGCATTAGTCCCAGTGATGGTGGCGGTGGCTGCGCTTGATCACCACGACCTTGTCGCGATGGTGACGCCAGCCGCGATGCCAGCCATGGTCGCGATGCTCGCGGAATTCGGCGCGGGCGCCGTACGGGCCGTGATGATGATGGTGATAGCCGCGCTTGATCACCACCGTCTCGGCGCTTGCCAGCGTCGGCGCCGCGATCACGAGCGCGCCCACGGCCGCAACCACATAACCAAGCTTCTTCATGATGTCCTCCTCCAATCGAATGCCAATCTAAACCGGGCATTCACGCGAACGTTCCGGGAGAATCGCAGGAGAATTCTGAACAGCTGTTCAGGTGACTAATCGCAACGTTGTTGCGTTGGCGTCGGTGCGCCCGTCGCGACGTACTTGCCGTCCCGGATCGTGTACTCGCCGCGTTCGCTGCGATTGTAGATCGCGCGCAGGCTGCCGTCCTTCAGGAGCACCAGCCCGAACTCACGCGCCTGGTGCAGCGAGGGGAAGTACACCATCACATTGAGCAGACCCTCGGCGCCGACCGTGGCCGACACCACCTCGTTCTCGTCCTTGGCGTCGCCGAAATTGCGCCGGTACATCACCCGGCCGTCCTTCCGGATCTCGTAGGTCAGCAGCGCGCCCTTGTCGCGGTCGGGCTTCGCTGCGCAGTCGACCGCCCATGAGCCGAGCAGGCCCCATTGCTCGACCGTCGCGGCCAGCGTCTCGGCACTGGCCGCAGGCGCGATCGCCGCCCACAGCAGCGCAGCCGCGATCCAGCGGCTCAAACAACGCGTCATGTCCTAGAGAACCCCGCCTCGAAGAATTCCAAAGTGTAGCATCCCGCCCGCTTCCGTCCATGGCGGCCGCCGATCACTCGCGAATTTGATCCGCGTCAATGAGCCCGGTCTTTTCCGGGGTAGGATGGCGTTTCCCGAAGGCCAACCTGGATACACCAATGCTGAATCAAGTCATGGATTTTGCGGGCGAAGTGCTGCCGGGGAGCTGTGCCGTGCCGCCTTATTCCGAGACCGAGTTTCTGACCGAGCTGGGCGATCGCCTGCGGTCCTCGCGCATGCGCTGCGACCTGTCGCGCCGCGAGCTGGCCCGCCGTTCCGGGATTTCGGAGCGCTATATCGCCCAGATCGAGGCTGGCAAGGGCAACGTCTCGATCGTGCTTTTGCTGCGGCTGGCCTCCGCAATCCACGGCAGTCAGCCGCAGGCGGCCTGACGCTTCGAGGGGGACCGTCATGGGGCAGCTCGTACTCGCCGCCAAGGTCACCCACGTTCCATCGTTGATGCTGTCGGAGCAACCCGGCAGCCCGCTGCGTGCCGCGCGCGAGCCGGCGGTCAGGACCTTGCGCGAACTCGGCCGGCGGGCGAAAGAGCGCGGCGTCACCTGCTTCGTGGTGTTCGACACCCACTGGCTCTCCAATTTCGGCTACCACATCAATGCCAATGCGAGGCATCGCGGCTCGTTCACGAGCCACGAGGCGCCGCAGATGATCCAGGATCTGCGCTACGATCTGCCGGGAGATACGCCCCTGGCGGAGGCCATCGCTGATAGGGCCGGGGAGGCGGGCCTGAACGTGATCGCCCATCAGGTGGCGAGCCTCGGGCTCGAATACGGCACGATCGTGCCGATGCACTACATGAACCCGGACGGCTTTGCGAAGGTCGTCTCGGTCGCCTCGCCGCTCTTCACCTCGTTCGAGGAGAGCCGCGTCCTCGGCGAAGCGACCCGCCGGGCGATCGATGCATCCGGCGAGCGGGTCGCCGTCCTCGCCAGCGGCTCGCTCTCGCACCGGCTCTGGCCGAACAAGAAGCTCGGCCCCGAGGCATGGACGTCGGTCGCAAGCGAGTTCAACCGCCAGGTCGATTTGCGCGTGCTCGAGCTGTGGCAGAGCCGCCGCTACCGCGAATTCCTCGACATGCTTCCGGACTACGCCACCAAGTGCAACGGTGAAGGCGGCATGGCCGACACGATCATGCTGTTCGCCGCGCTCGGCTGGTACGACTATCGCGGCGCCGCCGAGCAGCTTTGCGACTATTTCCCGTCTTCCGGCAGCGGCCAGGTCAACGTGGAATTTCACCTCGAGGCGTAAGGCGGCGGCCTCAGGCCCGTTTCTCCACATTGGCGCTGCGGGCCGGCACGCCGAATTCCTTGCGGCAGACTTCGGCCAGCACGGCGACGCCATCGCGGATCTGCTGATGCGTCGGACTCGCAAAGCAGAGCCTGAGCCGCGAGCTGGAATGGGCCTTGTTGGTCGACCATTCCGGTCCCGGATTGATCGAGACGCCGGCGGCAAGCGCGGCCTGATACAGCTTCAACGTATCGACCTGCTCGGGTAGCTTCACCCAGAGGAAGATTCCGCCCTTGGGTTCCTCGAATTCCGCCGCGGTCCCGAACTGCTCGTTCAGCGCCTCCATCAGCGTGTCGAGCTTGGTGCGCAGCGCCTTCGTCAAAGCCGGCACGTGGGTTGAAAAATGCGGCTTGCAATAGGTGGCGAGCACCATCTGCTCGAGCGCACCGGAGCCTGCGTCTGTCTTCAGCGCCAGCATCCGCGACATCACCTCCCAGGGCGCGACGATGAAGCCGACGCGCAGCGCCGGCGCGATCGATTTCGAGAACGAGCCGATATGGATCACGCCGCCGCTCGGGCTCATCGCGTAGATCGCCGGTGGCCGCTGCCCCGACCAGACCAGGTCGGCATAGCAATCGTCCTCGAAGATGGGCACGCCGTATTCGGTCGCAAGCCGCACCAGCTCGGCGCGGCGGCTCTCGGGCATGATGCTGCCGGTCGGGTTCTGCACCGTCGGGATGGTGTAGATGTATTTCGGCCGGATGCCGCGGCTCTTCAGATCGGCCAGCGTCGCGGCCAACAGATCCATGCGCATGCCGTCCTTGTCGAGGGGGACGCCGACCACGTTGACGCCGAGCCGCGCCAGGCGGGTCAGCGAGCCCTGATAGCTGTCCTGCTCGAAGATCACGGTGTCGCCGCGGGTCAGCAGCGTCGCGTTGACGAGATCGAGCGCCTGCAGCGAGCCGGAGACGATCAGGAGATCGTCGACGGTGCAGGTGATGCCGGCATCGCGCTTGAGCTTCGTCACCAGGAATTCGCGCAGGGGCAGGTAACCCTGCGGCCCATGCGCCAGCCCGTAGGTGGCGAGCGAGCGGCCCTCGCGGCGCAGCACCGTGCTGGTCGCTTCGATCAGCCCGTCGAGCGGCACCTGCTCGGAATCGTTATTGCCGCCGACAAAGCTGTATTTGGCAAGGCCCGTCCAGCGCGCGGAAGGGGCCGGCAGCCCTGCCGGAAACAGGGGCGCGAAATCGAAGCTGGACGTCATGGGGGCGTTCCTCGTTTCTGTTCTTGTTGAGCCAGCCGGCGTTGCACCGGCCGCCTTACTTCTTGCCGGCGGTCCGGGTCGGACGGCCCTGGCTGATGAAAGCGTAATGTGCATTGGCGATGCCGCCAACCATGAGGGCCTCGACCACGGGCTCGGCGATCTCGCCCGTGGCGGCCCAGTCGACCAGGAAATTGGCCCCGGTCCCGCCGCGCAAATCGTCGGTCGGAACGAAGACCGAGACGGTGGCCAGCGGCCTCAAGGCCACCGGCGCCTTCAGATAACTGTCGACCTGCTTGCCTGCGGTGTCGAAATAGGCGATGCGTTTGATCACCAGCGGCTGGGTCTCGGAGGCGTTGTGAACACTCAAGGTCACCGAGAAGTCGACGCGCAGCTTGCCCTGGCTCATCGCCACGCTGGAGTAAGCGGGCACGTAGAACCCGCCGGAGACGGCGAGTTCTTCCTTCGGCATTGCGGCGAGGGAATCGGCAAAGTTCTGTTCGATATTGACCTTGGATTGTGCGGCGGCGGGCACGGCAAAGGCGAGGGGGCATAGCAGCATTGCTGCGAGCAGCCCTTTTCGCATGTGACGAATTGCTCGCTTGCCGCGCCGCAACCCGTCTCTAGGGTGCGGCAAAACGGACCAATTTGGTATGCACGAGCTCATTCGCGACATCACTCTCTCTATCCTCTTTGCCTGGATGCTGGGCCTGCTCGCCCATTTCTCCCGGCAGCCGCTGATCCTGGCCTACCTTATCGCTGGCTTCTGCATAGGTCCATTCGGCGCCGGCTGGGTCCACTCGCAGGAATCAATCAGCGTCATCTCCGAGCTTGGCCTGATCTTCATGCTGTTCATGATCGGCCTGGAGATCGACCTGAAGAAGATCGTGCGGGCAGGGCGGGTGATCCTGTTCGCGGCGGGCAGCCAGCTGCTCGGCGGCTGCCTGCTCGGGGTGCTCTTCTTCGTCGGCATCGGCCTGGCGCTCGGCGGCGGGCACTTCGATGCAGTCTATCTCTGCGTCGCCTGCGCATTGTCGAGCACCGTCATCATCGTCAAGGTGCTCTACGAGAAGCGCGAGCTCGATACGCTGCCGGGCCGCATCACCCTCGGCGTCCTGGTGCTCCAGGACATCTTCGCGATTCTCTTCCTGGCAGTGCAGCCGAGCCTGGCCAACCTGCAGGTCAGCGTCATCCTGCTCTCGATCGGCCGCGTCGCTGTGCTGGTTGCCGCCGCGCTTCTGGTCAGCCGCTACGTGCTGCCGCGCCTGTTCCACCAGATCGCCCGGCGGCCCGAGCTGATCCTGCTCGGCGCGCTGGCCTGGTGCTTCCTCGTTGCCGAGACCGCCGAGCGGCTCTCGCTGTCGCGCGAGATGGGCGCCCTGATCGCCGGCGTCTCGCTCTCGACCTTTCCCTACGCGCTCGACGTCACTGCCAAGGTCACCACGCTGCGCGACTTCTTCATCACCCTGTTCTTCGTCGCGCTCGGCATGACCATTCCCGTGCCGGGTCTCTCGGTGATCGGACTTGCCTTGATGATCGCGGCGTTCACGGTGGTGAGCCGCCTCCTCACCACCTTCACGCCGCTCTACCTGATGAAGCAGGGCCTGCGCGCCAGCCTGTTGCCGGCCCTCAACCTCGCGCAGATCTCCGAGTTCTCGCTGGTGGTGATCCAGACCGGCGTCGCCGATCACCACATCGCAGCCGAGACGGCGAACGCTGCCTCCTTCGCCTTCGTGGTGCTGGCGGTGCTCTCGACCTTCGCGATGAGCCGCAGCGACGAGATCACCCGCTGGGCGATCGGCCCCCTGAAGCGGATCGGCCTGCGCGACCTCGATCACGGCAGCGGCCATGCCGAGGACGGGCACGAGGGCGGCCATGGCGAGGCCCGCCGCGTCGTCATCCTCGGCTTTTTCCGTGCCGCGAGCGCGCTGCTGGCCGAGATCGAGCGGCAGGCGCCGGTGCTGCTGGAGCAGATCACGGTGGTCGACTTCAACCCCAATGTGTACCAGACCCTGCTTTCGCGCGGCCTGCACGTGATCTACGGCGACATCAGCAATGTCGATACGCTGCTCCATGCCGGCATCGGCAAGTCCGAGATGATCATCCTCAGCGTGCCGGATTCGCTGCTGAAGGGCGCCACCAACGAGAAGCTGGTCCGCCACGTCCGCGCGCTCAATCCGACCGCCCTGATCGTCGCCACCGCCGACCTCCTGGCCGACGTCGGCGCCCTCTACGAGGCCGGCGCCAGCTACGTCACCGTGACCCGGCTCAGCGACGCCCATGAGTTGTTTACCGTGATCGAAGCCGCCCAGGCCGGCCTGCTCGCCGACAAGCGTGCCGAGCTCGATCAGCGGCTCGGCGAGCGGCGCGAGGTGCTGCCCTGACGGCATCCGGCCGCCTTCCTCTCCGGCTGTCTGCGCCTATATCCTGGTATCTTCGGTGCAAGCCGGCCTTCGATGGGCCCGCCGCCCGGAATATGCGGTTGCGTCCAGGACACTAGCGCCCCGGCCCAAGTCCGGCTAAGCCTCCCGGCATAACCGATAGAGATTGGGAAATGCCCGATAGCATTCAGGAAGTCTTGCAGGCCTTTGCCCGGGGGGAGCTCGTCGTCGTCACCGACGACGAGGACCGCGAGGGCGAGGGCGATCTGATCGTCGCCGCCTCGCTCTGCACCGCCGAGAAGATGGCGTTCATCATCCGCCATACCTCCGGCATCGTCTGCGCGCCTGTGACCGGCGATGACGCGCGCCGCCTGCGGCTCGATCCTATGGTGGCCCATAACGATTCCGCGCACACCACCGCGTTCACGGTGTCGATCGACTACAAGCCCGATGGCGGCACCGGCATCTCCGCCGAGGAGCGTGCCTCCTGCTGCCGCGCGCTGGCCAATCCCAACGTCGGCGCCAACGACTTCGCCCGGCCCGGTCACATCTTCCCGCTGATCGCCAAGGACGGCGGCGTGCTCTTGCGCTCCGGCCATACCGAGGCCGCGGTCGATCTCTGCAAGCTCTCCGGCCTGCCGCCGGTCGGCGTCATCAGCGAATTGATGAACGACGACGGCAGCGTGATGAAGGGCGAGCAGGTCGCGCAGTTCGCGGCCAGGCACAAGCTGAAGCACGTCACCATTGCGGACATGATCGCCTACCGCCAGGCGCGCGAAAAACTGATCGAGCGGGTCTCGACCTTCGTTACCGAAAGCCCGATTGGTCCCTTGCAGGGCTATGCCTACCGCTCGCCGTTCGATTCCATCGCCCATGTCGCCTTCGTCTATAACGGCGTCGGCGACGGCAAGAACGTGCTGACGCGCTTCCACAAGCCGAACATCGTCAAGGACACCTTCACCGGTCACAAGCGCATGGCGGCCGTGCTCGAGCATTTCAAGAAATCCGGCCGCGGCGTGCTGGTTTACCTGCGCGATGGCGCGGCCGGCGTCCCCGTGGCGCCGCTGCCGGACGAGTCGTCGACGGAGGCCGACCGCAACCGTCAGTGGCGCGAGGTCGGCGTCGGCGCGCAGATCCTGCGCGACCTCGGCGTCACCTCGATCCGGCATCTCACCTCCTCGGTGCACGACTACAAGGGCCTGTCGGGCTTCGGCATCGAGATCGTCGCCAACGAGCAGCTCGAAAGCTGACCACAACGTTTCCAGGTTCACGCCGTGGCGCGCCCCGGAATGACCGAAACCAGGACGCAATTGCACTTGTTGCCGCGGCGCTTTAGTTTGTCGGGCAATTGTTGACGGAACCAGACGCGAAAGGACGTTTCATGAGCGTGCGCCCTCAGGCCAAGGACAAGCCGGCTGCGGCTTCTTTCCAGTGGGACGATCCGTTCCTGCTCGACGAGCAACTCACCGAAGACGAGCGCATGGTGCGCGACACCGCCCGCGCCTATGCCCAGGACAAGCTGCTGCCGCGTGTCTCCAAGGCCTATCTCGAAGAGAAGACCGATCGCGAGATCTTCAACGAGATGGGCGAGCTCGGCCTGATCGGTATCACGCTGCCCGAGGAATATGGCTGCGCCAATGCGAGCTACGTCGCCTATGGCCTCGTCGCGCGCGAGATCGAGCGGGTCGATTCCGGCTACCGCTCGATGAATTCGGTGCAGTCCTCGCTGGTGATGTATCCGATCTACGCCTATGGCGACGAGAACCAGCGCAAGAAGTACCTGCCGAAGCTCGCCAGCGGCGAGTGGGTCGGCTGCTTCGGCCTGACCGAGCCCGATGCCGGCTCCGATCCGGCGGGCATGAAAACCCGCGCCGAGAAGGTGGCGGACGGTTATCGCCTGACCGGCAGCAAGATGTGGATCTCGAACGCGCCGATCGCCGACGTGTTCGTGGTCTGGGCCAAATCGGCGGTGCACGACAATCAGATCCGCGGTTTCGTGCTGGAAAAGGGCATGAAAGGCCTTTCCGCGCCGAAGATCGGTGGCAAGCTCTCGCTTCGCGCCTCGATCACCGGTGAGGTCGTGATGGACGGCGTCGTGGTTCCGGAAGACGCCCTGCTGCCCAACGTCTCCGGTCTCAAGGGTCCGTTCGGCTGCCTCAACCGCGCCCGCTACGGCATCTCCTGGGGTGCGCTCGGCGCCGCCGAGGACTGCATGCATCGCGCCCGCCAGTACACGCTCGACCGCAAGCAGTTCGGCAAGCCGCTCGCG
>Ga0209758_1000318_pt1 | contig 92807 bp, 90 predicted proteins | sample AraplaMF_Col_mMF_FD_184258 | JGI IMG/M metagenome (GOLD analysis project Ga0209758, IMG submission 184258) | Arabidopsis root microbial communities from the University of North Carolina, USA - plate scrape MF_Col_mMF (SPAdes) (version 2) | ecosystem: Host-associated > Plants > Roots > Endosphere... | reverse complement strand
CCTATGATGGCGAGCACCTCGTGGTGAAGAACCTCGATCTCGACATCAGGAAGGGCGAGTTCATCACCCTGCTCGGCCCGTCGGGCTCGGGCAAGACGACCACGCTGATGATGCTGGCCGGCTTCGAGGTGCCGACCCATGGCGAGATCTATCTCGCGGACCGGCCGATCAAGAACACGCCGCCGCACAAGCGCGACATCGGCATGGTGTTCCAGAACTATGCCTTGTTTCCGCACCTGACGATCGCCGAGAATATCGCCTTCCCGCTATCCGTTCGCAAAGCGAGCAAGGCGGACGTGCAGGAGCGCGTGGCTGCGGCGTTGCGCATGATCAAGATGGAAAACCTGGCGCACCGGCGGCCCGGACAGCTGTCCGGCGGCCAGCAGCAGCGCGTGGCGCTGGCGCGCGCGCTGGTCTTCAACCCGCAGCTCGTGCTGATGGACGAGCCGCTCGGCGCCCTCGACAAGCGCCTGCGCGAGCAGATGCAGCTGGAGATCAAGCAGCTGCACGAGACGATGGGCATCACGATCGTCTACGTCACCCACGATCAGAGCGAAGCGCTCACCATGTCGGACCGCATCGCCGTCTTCAATGACGGCATCGTGCAGCAGATCGACAAGCCCGACGCGCTGTACGAGCGCCCGGTCAACAGCTTCGTCGCCCATTTCATCGGCGAGAACAACGTGCTGGCCGGCACCGTCGAGACGGTCGACAAGGACTATTGCCGCGTTGCGCTGACCGGTGGCGGCGCCGTCACCGCCCGGGCGGTCAACGTCTCGGGCGCGGGCGCATCCACCGCGCTCTCGGTGCGACCGGAGCGGATCGCCATTGTCGCGGACGACAGCTCCAGCGACGGACCGAACCGCCTGCCGGCAAGGGTGCAGAACACCATCTATCTTGGCGACCACGCGCTGGCCGTGCTCGACGTCGCCGGCAACGGCGAGTTCATGGTCAAGCTTCAGCCGGGCGAACATGGCAGCCTGAGACATGGCAGGAGCGTGTTCATCACCTTCCGCCCAGAGGATTGCCTCGCCCTCGATCCGGTCTGATCCAACCTACGCGGACTTGAAATACGCAACCTCAACGCAACTCGCACGAAGAAGGAACCAAGACCATGATGAAGCGCAAGATTGGCAGGATTGCTCTGGGTTTCGCCGCGGCGCTCGGTGCCAGCGCTGCGCTGGCGACGGTCGCACAGGCGCGTGACCTCACCGTCGTGTCGTGGGGCGGCGCCTATCAGGAGGCCCAGAAGAAGGTCTACTTCGAGCCGTTCAAGAAGGCGGCCGGAATTGCCATGAACGACGAGTCCTGGGACGGCGGCGTCGGCGTGCTGCGCGCCAAGGTGCAAGGCGGCGCCGCCACCTGGGACGTCGTCCAGGTCGAGAGCGACGAGCTCGCGGTCGGCTGCGAGGAAGGGCTGTTCGAGAAGCTGGACTATACCAAGATCGGCGGCGAGGCGGCCTATATCCCGCCCTCGGTCAATCCGTGCGGCGTCGGCGCCATCCTCTACGACTTCGTGCTCGGCTACGACAAGGACAAGCTGAAGGAAGCCCCGAAGGGCTGGGCCGACTTCTTCGACACCAAGAAGATTCCGGGCAAGCGCGCCCTGCGTCAGGGCCCGAAGACCACGCTGGAAATCGCGCTGATGGCCGACGGCGTCGCACCGAAAGACGTCTACAAGGTGCTGGCGACCGACGAGGGCGTCGAGCGCGCCTTCAAGAAGCTCGACTCCATCAAGGGCGACATCGTCTGGTGGAAGGCCGGCGCCCAGCCGCCGCAATTGCTCGCCTCGGGCGAGGTGGCGATGACCTCGGTCTACAATGGCCGCATCGACACCGCGAACAAGAACGAGAAGAAGAACTTCGGCATGGTATGGGACGGCGCACTGTTCACCCTCGACAGCTGGGTCATCCTGAAGGGCAGCCCGAACAAGGACGCCGCCTACAAGTTCCTGGACTTCGTCGGCAAGGCGGAGAACCAGGCGAAACTGTCGGAGAACATCGCCTACGGCACCTCGAACAAGGACGCGGCCGGCAGGCTCGCCCCCGCCGTTCTGAAGGACCTGCCGACTGCGCCTGACAACATCAAGAACGCGGTCGAGATCAACGTCGCCTTCTGGCTCGAGAACATCGACCGCCTGACCGAGCGCTTCAACAAATGGGCTGCGAAATAGCGCGCCGTCGAAATGGCGGACAGCGCAGGCAGGGGAAAAGCGTGGCGGACAGCTCGCCCGCGGCGCATCCTTCGAGACGCCCGCCTGCGGCGGGCCCTCAGGATGAGGTCTGAGTCTGTGGCAGCAACTTTGCAAGCAGCGATGTCGATGAGCCTCGTCCTGAGGAGACCGCGAAGCGGTCGTCTCGAAGGACGAGGCGCTTGCTCAGGCCATTCCAACAGGCCCTCTCCATGACAACAGCGCTCCTGACCGGCGCCAATACCCAGAGCGAGGTGCCGCTCAAGCGCCGATTGAGGCGTGCGGAGCGGACGCGCCAGGTCAAGGCATTGGCGCTGGTCGCGCCGCTTCTCGCCTTCCTGCTCTTCACTTTCGCCGGGCCCATCGCCGGCATGTTGTGGCGCGCGGTCGATGACAGGGAGGTGCGTCAGGTTCTGCCTCAAACCATAGCCGCTCTCGCCGATTGGGACGGCAAGGACCTGCCGGACGAAAAAGCCTATTCAGCACTGGCAAGCGACGTGCTGGCGGCGCGCGCCGCCGGCACCATCGCCGTCGCGGCGAAGCGGTTGAACTACGCGCTGAACGGTTTTCGCACGATCCTGACCAGCACCGCCCGCAATCTGAAGGCCGCACCCGAACCCGGCACCGCCAAGGAGACGCTGGGCAAGATCAATCCGGCCTGGCGCGAACGCGCCACCTGGACGACGATCAGGGACGCCAGCGGCCCCATCACGGGCTTCTACCTTCTGGCGGCGCTCGATCTCGTGCAGAACGCGGACGGCGCGATCGTCGCGGCCCCGCCGGACCAGGCCATCTACCGCAGCCTGTTCGTCCGCACCTTCGTCATCAGTCTCAGCGTCACCGTCCTCTGCCTGATCCTCGGCTTCCCGGTCGCTTACCTCCTGGCGACGCTGCCGCAGGGTAAATCAAATCTCTTGATGATCTTCGTCCTGCTGCCGTTCTGGACGTCGCTTCTGGTCCGCACCTGCGCCTGGATCGTGCTGCTGCAGAGCAAAGGCGTCGTCAACGACAGCCTGCACTGGCTTGGCATCATCGACGAGCCGTTGCGCCTGATCTACAACCGCTTCGGCGTCTGCGTGGCCATGACCCACGTCCTGCTGCCCTTCATGATCCTGCCGCTGTACAGCAGCATGAAGGCGATTTCGCCGGCTTACTTGCGCGCCGCCGCCTCGCTCGGCGCACCGCCGGTCACCGCCTTCCTGCGCATCTACCTGCCTCAGACCCTGCCGGGGATCGGCGCGGGAAGCCTGCTCGTCTTCATCCTGGCGCTCGGCTATTACATCACACCGGCCCTCGTCGGCGGCGCAGCCGACCAGATGATCAGCTATTTCATCGCGCTCTACACCACCGACACGGCCAATTGGGGCCTCGCTTCGGCGCTCGGTGCCGTGCTGCTGCTCGCTACCATTCTCCTGGCGCTCGTCTACGGCAAGCTGGTGCAGGGCCAGCAGGTCACGGGAGGCATGAAGAATTGAGCGACAATTCCGCCCTGCGCACGCCCAGCCAGCGCATCGCGTGGACCGCGACCATCGTCGTCTCCACGCTGGTGTTCGTCTTCCTGATCGCGCCGATCCTCGCGATCATGCCCTTGTCGTTCAGCTCGGGCTCCTACCTCACCTATCCGCTGCCCGGGCTGTCCTTGCGCTGGTACGAGGACTTCATCACGTCGCCGCGCTGGATGAATGCGCTGAAGAACAGCGTGATCATCGGCGTCGCCTCGACCGCACTGTCGATGGTGCTCGGCACGCTGGCCGCGCTGGGGCTGGCGCAGTGGAAGAGCCGGTTCAAGCCGCTCGTGCTGGCTTTCGTGCTGTCGCCGGTCGTCGTGCCCGGCGTCATCACCGCGGTCGGCCTGTATTTCTTCTTCGCGCCGATCGGACTGACCGGCAGCTATCTCGGCTTGATCCTGGCCCACACCGCGCTGGCGACGCCCTTCGTGGTGATCACGGTCGGGGCGACGCTGCAAAGCTTCGACACCAATCTGGCGCGCGCCGCCGCCTCGCTCGGCGCCTCGCCGCTCGAAGCGTTCCGCCGCGTGATCCTGCCGCTGATCCTGCCCGGCCTCGCCTCGGGGGCACTGTTCGCCTTCGCAACCAGCTTCGACGAGGTGGTGATCGTGCTGTTCATGGCGGGGCCCGAGCAGCGCACCCTGCCGCGCGAGATGTTCAGCGGCATTCGCGAGAACATCAGCCCGACCATCACGGCCGCGGCATTGATCCTGACCAGTGTGTCGGTCATCCTCCTCGCCACCATGGAAGCCCTGCGCCGCCGCAACGAGCGGCTCAAGGCCGGCGGCTGAGCGGAGGGTTATCGTTCCCTCTTCCCGCAAGCCGGGCGATAAGAAAAAACGACACGACAGCGCGCGCCCGGTGAAGACCGGGCGCGCTTCGTTCAGATGGCTGGAAGCCCATTACTCCGAATACTTGAACTGCGGCATGTTCTTCAGCTCGTCCTTGCTGGCGTTGAACACGGCGTGGTCCGGATACCATTTCGACGCTGACGACGTCGTGGTCGCAGCGGGCTTGTCGGTGCCGGTGGCGGCGCCGGTGGTCGTCGTCGCCGCGGGCTTGGCGCCCGGGTTCGTGCCGGTGCCGGTATAGGCCACGGCCTCGTTGACGAACTTCAGCTTCTCGTAGGGCACGGCGACCAGATGCTCGCCGAGGCCGAGGAAGCCGCCGACGCCGATCACGGCGATCTTGATGTCGCCGTTCTTGTCCATCAGCAGGTCGTTGATGGTGCCGATGTTCTCGTTGGCTTCGTTATAGACCTTCAGGCCGTCCATCTTGGACGTACGCCACTGGCCGGACGCCGTGGTCGTAGCCGTGGACGTCGTGGCGGAAGGCGCCGCCTTGTCGGTGGTGGCGGTCGGTGCTTGCGCGAACGCAACGGTCGTAAGCAGTGCGGTGCCGGCGAGACCGGCGACGATCGACTTCATCATGTTGTCCTCTCCTTCAACGAAACTCGTGCGGAGAAAACAGCGCTGACCACGCGCAGTTCCGTGCACGCCGCAATTTCGTCGCGTTGTGCGCGCACGCGCGGCTGTTCCTGCGTCACTCAGGAACATATTGCGACGCACGGTTCCCCGCCGACGATCGTGCGCCCTGGGTGAAGCACGATCGCGGCGAGGAGCCGCGCCGACCCGCGTCGCTCGGGGTCAGCTCTTGTCGTCGATCAGAGGATCTTGCAGAGTTTCGCCGCTGACCACGTCACGGTACGGTTAACGGCCTTAACGAGAGCTTGCCGCTGCGCGACGGCCCGATGGCGGCCTGTTGCGGCAAGCCGGGCAGAAACAATCCGAAACAAAAATCCTCGCCATTTGGCCCGAATCTTGGACAAACAAGGCGCATGGCCATTCCCAATCCCAACATCCTCGTCGTCGAGGACGACCGCGAAACCCGGACGTTGATTGCGAAGTACCTGCGCAACAACGCCTGCAACGTCACCGCCGTGAGCGATGGCCGCGAGATGTCGCGCGCCATGGCCGATCACCGCGTCGACCTCATCATTCTCGACGTCATGCTGCCCGGCGAGGACGGCCTCAGCCTGTGCCGCAAGGTACGCGCCGAGGGGCAGACGCCGATCATCATGCTGACCGCGCGCGGCGAGGACGTCGACCGCATCGTCGGCCTCGAGATGGGCGCGGACGATTACCTGCCAAAGCCCTTCAACCCGCGCGAGCTGCTCGCCCGCATCAACGCGGTGCTGCGCCGCCAGGCCGCGGCGCAAGCGGCAAGCTCGATCGAAGGCGCCTCCACGCTCACCTTCGAGGGCTGGCACATCGATCTGCGGCTGCGCGAATTGCGCAATCCGGAAGGTGCGCGCGTCGCGGTGACCAGCGCCGAATTCGATCTCTTGCGCACGTTCTGCGAACGGCCGGGCCGCGTGCTGTCGCGCGACAGCCTGCTCGACCTCACGCAGGGGCGCAACACCGGCTCGTTCGAGCGCTCCATCGACGTGCTGGTCAGCCGCATCCGCCGCAAGATCGAGCCCAATCCGGCCGATCCCACCCTCATCAAGACGGTGCGCTCCGGCGGCTATCTGTTCACGCCGCGAACGCAGGTCGCAAACCTTCAAGCGACAGGCCATCAGGCCGCAAGCCCTCAAGCCGCGAGCACTGAAGCGGTCGAAGCGCCCCTGAGCAATTGACGGGGCGCCGACGATGAAGCCGTTCGGGTTCTTTCACCTCAAGGGGATCGGCGGGCAGATCGCCGCGCTGGTGCTGGCTTCGACCGTCGCGCTCCATCTCGTCGTCACCACCGCCTTCCTGATCAGCCGGCCGGACCGCTCCGACGCGCCGCCGGACGGCGCGCATCAGCTGACCGATGCCGCGCTGCTGCTCGGCGCGGCCGAGGCCGGTGAGCGGCCGCGCCTCCTCGCCGATCTCGCGCGCGCCTTCCCCAAGCTCGGCATCGAAATGCTCTCCCCTGGCACCGCAACCGTCGAGGAGAGCGACAATCAGCCCCTGCGTGGGATGCGCCGCCATCTCGGGCGCGGCTACAAGGCGGTCCAGCTGGCCTCGCGCGGCCCCCAATCCCGCATCGCCGTCGAATTGCCCGACGGCATCATGATCGCCGGGCATGTCGACGGCGGGCCGCGGCCATGGTTCTGGGGCGCGCCCTGGCTGATGGCGCTGATGACCGCCTTCATCTGCGTCACCGTGCTCGGCCTGTGGGCGGCGCGCGCGCTGGCCGCGCCGCTGTCGTCCTTCGCCAAGGCCGCCGAGAATTTCAGCCTGGACGGCGGGGCCGAACCGCTGCCCGAGCGCGGTCCGGAAGAGATCCGCTCGGTGGCGCGCGCCTTCAACCGCATGCACGAGCGGATCGCGCGCCTGATGTCGGATCGCACCAGGATGCTGGCCGCGATCAGCCACGATCTGCGCACGCCGATCACGCGGCTGCGCCTGCGTGCCGAGTTCATCGAGGACGAGGGCCACCGCAAGCGCATGCTGATCGACCTCGACCAGATGCGCGCGATGCTGGAATCGGTGCTGTCGCTGTTGCGCAACGACCGCAAGGTCGAGGCCGCGACGCTCGTCGACATCGCGAGCACGCTCCAGCTCATCGCCGATCAGTTCGGCGACATGGGCCATGTCGTGCGTTACGACGGGCCCGCATCGGCGACCGCCGCCGCGCGGCCCGACGATCTGCATCGCGGCGTCACCAACCTCGTCGAGAACGCGGTGCGCTTCGGCGCCGAGGTGACGATCCGTCTCGACGTCTCGGACGGCAGGTTGGTCATCGACGTCGAGGACGACGGTCCCGGCATTTCGGATGCGCGCAAGCAGGAGGTGCTGGAGCCGTTCGTCCGGGGCGACGATGCGCGCACCATGGACGAATCCACCGGCTTCGGGCTCGGCCTGTCGATCGCGCGCGCCATCGCGCTCGCCCATGGCGGCGAGCTGTCGCTGCACGACCGCGCGCCGCACGGGCTGATCGTGCGGATGCAATTGCCGCTCTGGCAGCAGCCCAGGCTTGCGGCGGCTTAAGATCGCCCCTTACGCTGCGAGCGGCGGATGCTCGACGGCCACCTCGTCGTAGATGGCCACCGCCTCGAAGCGATAATTGCAGGCGTGGCAGGTCCAGAGATAGGAGACGCGGCCCTCGCCCGGCTCGATCCAGTCGGGCCGCGGGATCGGCGTGCCGCACTGGGCACAGGGGTTTTGCCTGGGGGTGTCGCTGAGGATTGCTTTTGTCATGGCACCTCTCCCGTTTTGCAGCGTCTTCTTACTCGCTTTCGCGCGCCCGCGCGAATAGACAGGCTGGCTGCCGCGAGCGGGCATCCGCCTGAGGGAACCTGTAACCCGGCATTGAGTCGTCACAGTGGCCCTGCGCCGCAAAATCGCCGTTGGCGGCGTTTGGTCACATCATCGCCGCGTTCGGAAGGCCTAACGGCGGCCGGGCGCGGGTCACACCAAGGGCCTCAGGAATATCTGATGAAAATTTTATGCATTGCCGCGCTGCTCGCGGCCGGACTGACATTGCCGCAGGCGGCCTTCGCCGGTGAAGCCGAATATGCCGAGATGGTCGCGGCCCACGCCCGCGCCAACGGCGTGCCGGAAGCGCTGGTGCACCGCGTGATCATGCGCGAGAGCCGTTATCAGCCTCACCTCGTCGGCCGCGGCGGCACCATCGGCCTGATGCAGATCAAGCTCGCGACCGCCCGCGGCGTCGGCTACACCGGCGACGCCGCCGGCCTGCGCGATCCCAACACCAACCTCACCTATGCCGTGAAATACCTCGCCGGCGCCTATCGCGCCGCCAATGGCGACCACGCCCGCGCCGTGCGCTATTTCGCCGGTGGCTATTACTACGCCGCCAAGCGCCAGCGGCAGGAAGCCGTGCAGGTCGCAAATATCGGCGAGACCAATATGGGCCAGCCGTGGCTCGAGCCGAACGGCAATCCGCAGCCGATGTTCGGCAACGTCCCGCACAAGAAGCTGGCCCAGCGCGTCCGCAACGCGCGGGCGCAGGCTTCGAAGTAATCACCGTCATTCCGGGGCGACGCGTCAGCGTCGAACCCGGAATCTCGAGATTCCGGGTTCGGCTCTTCGAGCCGCCCCGGAATGACATCCTTGCAACACGCGTTGACCGCCCCGCCCCACTGTCCTACATTAGCACCGTTCCGAGGGGTGCTCCGAGGAGGAGCTGAGATACCGCTAAATGGGCAATGCCGATCAACCGGCTTGCCAGGACCGCGGTGACCCTTTGAACCTGATCCGGGTCATGCCGGCGAAGGGACAGGGATGTTGCAAACGACCAAGCGACCGGATTCACCGGTATCCATCATCGGCGCAGGCATTGCGGGCGCCTGGCAGGCTCTGCTGTTCGCGCAGGCCGGTCATGCCGTGACCTTGCATGAGCGCGGTGACGAGGCGATGACGGACGCCACCAGCCATTGGGCCGGCGGCATGCTCGCGCCCTATTGCGAGGCGGAAATCGCCGAGCCCATCATCAGCCGCCTGGGGCTGCGCTCCCTCGACATCTGGCGGCGCGAGCTGCCCGACACGCCGTTCAACGGCTCGCTCGTCGTCGCCCATCCGCGCGAGCGCAACGACTTCGAGCGTTTTGCCCGCATGACCGAGGACCACCGCCGGCTCGACGCCGCCGGCCTCGCCGAGCTCGAGCCGTCGCTGGAGGGCCGCTTCCGCGACGCGCTGTTCTTCCCGGCCGAGGGCCACGTCGAGCCGCGCCGCGTGCTGCCGCAGCTGCACGACCGCATCCGCGCCGCCGGCGGCACCATCAAGTTCGAAAGCGACGTGACCGCGAATGATCTCGCCAAGGACCCTGACGGCATCGTGATCGACTGCCGCGGCCTCGGTGCCCGCGACGAGCAGAGCGAGCTTCGCGGCGTCAAGGGCGAGATGATCCTGATCGAGACGGCCGAGGTGCAGCTTGCGCGCCCGGTGCGGCTGATGCATCCGCGCTGGCCGCTCTACGTGATCCCGCGCGAGAACAATCTGTTCATGCTGGGCGCGACCTCGATCGAGGCCGAGGACACCGGCGTCAGCGTCCGCTCCGCGCTGGAGCTTCTGGGCGCAGCCTACACCGTGCACCCGGCGTTCGGCGAAGCCCGCATCGTCGAGTTCGGCTCGGGGCTTCGTCCCGCCTATCCCGACAACCTGCCGCGCATCGGCGTTCGCGGCAGCACGATCTCCGTCAACGGCCTCTACCGCCACGGCTTCCTGATCGCGCCTGCGCTCGCCGAGCTGACGCTCGCCTATGTCGAGCGCGGCCAGATCGACAACGAGGTGATGCAATGCGGGTGATCGTGCCATGCGCTTGATCGTCAACGGCGAGCAGCGCGAGGTGAACGCGGCCAGCGTCGATGCGCTGCTCTCCGAGCTCGACTACGAGGGCAGCCATTTCGCGATCGCGCTCAACTACGACGTCGTGCCGAAGAGCCGCTGGGCCGAGACGAGCTTGAAAGCCGGCGACGAGATCGAGATCATCACGCCGCGACAGGGAGGGTGAGCGGGATGGTGCACTCATCACAAACTCCGCTGTCATCGCCCGGCTTGACCGGGCGATCCAGTACGCCGCGACTTCACGTTTCTAGCCGCACGGCCGCGGCGTACTGGATCCCCGCTTTCGCGGGGATGACAGCTGCATTTGCGGAGACACCTTCCACATGGTGACCTTCTACGGCAAGACCTTCGCCTCCCGCCTCCTGATCGGCAGCGCGCTCTATCCCTCGCCGGCGATCATGCAGGAAGCGATCCGCGCCTCCGGCGCCAGCATCGTCACGGTGTCGCTGCGGCGCGAATCCGCGGGCGGCAAGACCGGGGATGCGTTCTGGAAGCTGATCCGCGAGCTCGACGTGACAGTGCTGCCGAACACCGCGGGATGCCGCACCGTGCGCGAGGCGGTGACCACCGCCAAGCTCGCGCGCGAATTGTTCGGCACCAATTGGATCAAGCTCGAAGTCATCGCCGACAACGACACGCTGCAGCCCGACGTGGTCGGCCTGGTCGAAGCCGCCGCCATCCTGATCAAGGACGGCTTTGAAGTGTTCCCCTATTGCACCGAGGATCTCTCGGTCGCCAACCGCCTGGTTGATGCCGGCTGCAGAGTGGTGATGCCGTGGGCAGCTCCGATCGGCAGCGCGAAGGGCATCACCAATCGCGATGCGCTGAAGCTGATGCGCGACCGGCTGCCCGACATCACGCTGGTGGTCGACGCCGGCCTGGGGGCGCCCAGCCACGCGGCGCAGGCGCTGGAGCTCGGCTTTGATGCCGTGCTGCTCAACACCGCGATCGCCAAGGCCGCCGATCCTGTCGCCATGGCCAACGCCTTCCGCCTCGGCTGCGATGCCGGCCGCACCGCCTTCGAGGCCGGGCTGATGAACGCCCGCGACTTCGCCTCCCCCTCCACCCCTGTCGTTGGGACCCCGTTCTGGCATGCCGTATCCTGATCGATTTTATCCCGTCGTCGACAGCCTGGCGTGGGTCGAGCGCCTGACCAAGCTCGGCGTCGGCACCATCCAGCTGCGCGCCAAGGAGCTCGACGACGGCCAGGCCTTGCAGATGGTCACCGACGCGCTGGCGATCACGAAAGGAACGCCAGCCAAGCTGGTCGTGAACGATTATTGGCGCGCTGCGATCGTGGCCGGTGCGAAATATCTGCATCTCGGCCAGGAGGATCTCGCTGAGGCCGACCTCAAGGCGATCCGCGAAGCCGGCCTGTCACTTGGCATCTCCACGCATGACGATGCCGAGCTTGAAACCGCGCTCAAGGCCAGGCCCGATTACGTCGCGCTCGGCCCGATCTTCTTCACCACCTTGAAATCGATGCGCTTCGAGCCGCAGGGCATTCCGAAGATCACCGAATGGAAGAAGCGCATCGGCGATATCCCGCTGGTCGCCATCGGCGGCATCAAGTTCGAGCACGCCGCGGAGATCTTTGCCGCGGGCGCGGATTCCATCGCGGTGGTCAGCGACGTCACGCAGAACCCCGACCCGGACGCCCGCGTGCGGCAATGGCTCGGCCTGTCGCAGGAGGCGGCGTGATGCATGTCCCGCTCTCTCTAAATACTCCGCCGTCATCGCCCGGCTTGACCGGGCGATCCAGTACGCCGCGGCTTCTCGGCAATACGGGACGGCCTCATGGAATAATGGATCCCCGCCTTCGCGGGGATGACGGAGAACCTTCCACCCGGCGTCATTCCGGGGCACGCGAAGCGTGAACCCGGAATCTCGCTCAACAACCTCGAGGTTCCGGATCGGACCGCCATGCGGTCCGTCCGGAACGACGCCCATTAAACCGGAGGATCCCATGAACATCCGCTCCAATCCTGAAAAAACCGTCCCCGCCGTCACCACCGGCCCGCTTCCCTCCTCGCGCAAGATTTTCGCGAGCCCTGACGCCGCGCCCGATTTGCGCGTGCCGCTGCGTGAGATCATGCTGTCCGAAGGCGCCGGCGAGCCGAACCTCCCGGTTTACGACACCTCGGGCCCTTACACCGATCCCTCCGTGACCATCGACGTCAACGCCGGCCTTGCGCGCAATCGCAAGCAATGGGTGCTGGAGCGCGGCGGCGTCGAGGAATATGAGGGCCGCCAGGTTAAGCCGGAGGACAACGGCAGCGTCTCCACCGACAAGGCCGCGCGCGCCTTCTCGGCCTATCACAAGCCGCTGCGCGGCCTCGACGGCCACAAGATCACCCAGCTCGAATTCGCTCGCGCCGGCATCGTCACCAAGGAGATGATCTACGTCGCCGCGCGCGAGAATCTCGGCCGCAAGGCACAGCTCGAGCGCGCCGAAGCCGCGCTCGCCGACGGCGAAAGCTTCGGCGCCTCGGTGCCCGCCTTCATCACGCCGGAGTTCGTCCGCGACGAGATCGCGCGCGGTCGCGCCATCATCCCCTGCAACATCAACCATTCCGAGCTCGAGCCGATGATCATCGGCCGCAACTTCCTGACCAAGATCAACGCCAATATCGGCAACTCCGCGGTGACCTCGTCGGTCGAGGAGGAGGTCGAGAAGATGGTGTGGGCGATCCGCTGGGGCGCCGACACCGTGATGGACCTCTCCACCGGCCGCAACATCCACACCACGCGTGAGTGGATCCTGCGCAACTCGCCGGTGCCGATCGGCACTGTGCCGATCTACCAGGCGCTGGAGAAGTGCAACGGCGATCCGGTCAAGCTGACCTGGGAGCTCTACAAGGACACCTTGATCGAGCAGTGCGAGCAGGGCGTCGACTATTTCACCATCCACGCCGGCGTGCGCCTGCAATACATCCACCTCACCGCGAGCCGCGTCACCGGCATCGTCTCGCGCGGCGGCTCGATCATGGCGAAGTGGTGCCTGGCGCATCACAAGGAAAGCTTCCTCTATACGCATTTCGACGAGATCTGCGACCTCATGCGCAAGTATGACGTCTCGTTCTCGCTCGGCGACGGCCTGCGTCCGGGCTCGATCGCGGACGCCAACGACCGCGCGCAATTTGCCGAACTCGAAACGCTCGGCGAACTGACAAAAATCGCCTGGGACAAGGGCTGCCAGGTCATGATCGAGGGCCCCGGCCACGTGCCGATGCACAAGATCAAGATCAACATGGACAAGCAGCTCAAGGAGTGCGGCGAGGCGCCGTTCTACACGCTCGGACCGCTGACCACCGACATCGCGCCGGGCTATGACCACATCACCTCAGGCATCGGCGCCGCCATGATCGGCTGGTTCGGCTGCGCCATGCTCTGCTACGTCACGCCGAAGGAGCATCTCGGCCTGCCCGACCGCAACGACGTCAAGACGGGCGTCATCACCTACAAGATCGCCGCCCACGCCGCGGACCTCGCCAAGGGCCACCCCGCCGCGCAATTGCGCGACGACGCCCTCTCCCGCGCCCGGTTCGAATTCCGCTGGACCGACCAGTTCAACCTCGGCCTCGACCCCGACACCGCCAAGAGCTTCCACGACGAGACCCTGCCGAAGGAAGCCCACAAGGTCGCCCATTTCTGCTCGATGTGCGGCCCGAAATTCTGCTCGATGAAGATCACCCAGGACGTGCGCGACTACGCGGCGACGCTGAACGATCCGAACAGCGTCGGCATGTCGCTGGCCGGCACCGCCGAGGACGGCATGGCCAAGATGAGCGCGAAGTTCAAGGAGATGGGAAGCAGTGTTTATCTGGATGCGGAGAAGGTGAAGGAGAGCAATCGGGTGTTGTGAGTACTTATCTGATCCTCTCCACAATCAGCGGGCCGAACGAAAGCTCGGTCCGCCTCAGACTTCATTTTGGGCTATAGCCGAACTGCGGCCGCCGGTATCACGCTTCACTTCTTAACGATAAGATCACTCCATCCCTGAAGTGACGACGGTCTTCCTTCCAATCGCCTTGCAAGCTCTATCAGATCTGCTCTTTCCTCGGTGGGCCTGGTTATAAGCGCTTCGCCAATTTCTCTGAGAGAGGCAAAACGGTCCGCTTTCTTAACCGCCTCGGGCATGTTTAAGCGCGCTCGCAACTGCCGAAGCGAGCGACCATCACTCAGAACCATTCCTCTAGAGGCATCTTTCAGTAGCTCAACCAAGCCCATAAGTGTCGGGTCCGATTTAGACTCAATGTCAGCAATCAGCTCTGAAAGGTAGTCTCGCCGCGACTTCTTCTTAGAGGCAATTGCTCGCGGCGGACGGTTAGCAGATACTCGCTCGGCCCTTTTCACGACATCCAAAGCAAGATCATTGAACTCTTGAAGGGCATCGCCGTTTTTCAGGGATTCGACTGCCTGCTCAATCTCTTCGGCCCCATACCTTTGATAAAGTGCCAAGAGGTCTTTGATTATCGATCGTCGATGCTTTGGTAGCGTCATAACCTGATCCTGGCTGCAAAGGCGTTGCAAAATGCGGATACATCATGGGCGACGCTAGATCGAGCGTAGGAGGTATGGAAGATCGGATTCCCTTCCCGAGCCCCTTTCGGAAAGGACCTGCTGTAGGGAATTTCTTCGGAAAACACATGCCAGCCGAAGCTCGTCGCCAGGCCAGCAACCTCTTGCTTCGAGATATTTTCCTCTGGAGAATAGTTCGTTGTCATATTGTAGCAGATACCCGTTACGTCGATTCTCTTCTTATATAGCCTTTCGAATTCGGCCAAAGATTGCCTGATCAACGGAAGGCCGATTGTGGATAGAAATTCGGGCTTAACGGGGATGAGTATCTTGTCAGTACTCAAGTACGCGGCCGTGCTCAAAACAGACTCAGTTGGGGCGCAGTCAATAAGAATTAGATCGTAGTTGCCTTCAACGTCGTCAAGAAAGCTCGAAAGTAGATGCTCTTTCTGGCTCGGGTTCTTCAAGCTGAAACTCAGCTCCAGCTGAGACGGAATTAGATCAAGGTAGTGCCCACCGCCAAAATTGGCGACTCGAACGATCGAGTCTGTTAATTTCCGTCCAGACGAACGTAGTCCCGGTGCACGTGTAGCTTGTTCAAAAATGTCCCAAACGGTTGGCCTACTAGCATTTAGGATGGATTGATATTGATGCTCGCCGAGGAGATACTGGCTAGCATTAAACTGCGGGTCTAGGTCGATCACTAGGACCCGCTTTCTCCAATTGGACATCGCGGAAAAGTGCCACGCGAGGTTCGTTGACAATGTGCTCTTTCCGACGCCTCCCTTCATATTGATTACAGATACCTTGATCGCCATTTTCCTTCCCCCATTTTGCCTTCGTAGGACAACGTAAGGAACGAAACTTATACGTGTACGGCGTCATGCAGCAACTAACTTTACATGCGATTTATCCCCACCGCCTTCCCGACCAGCTCCGCCCCAACCTCCGCCTCGTCTTCGTCGGCACCGCCGCCTCGACGCGCTCGGCTGAGCTCGGGCACTATTACGCCCATCCCGGCAACCGCTTCTGGCGCGCGATCCATGAAGCCGGGATCACCCCGCGGCGCTATCAGCCAAGCGAGTTCGCCGAGCTGATCGACCTTGGCATCGGCTTCACTGATCTTTCCAAGACGGGCGCGGGGATGGATCACCAGATCGCGGCGGAGACGATCGACGTGCCCGGCTTTCGGGCGAAGATGGAGACGTATCGGCCGCGGACGATTGCGTTCACCAGCAAGAAGGCGGCGAGCTTGTTCTACGGCAGGCCGTCAGCTGCAATCGCGCTGGGGCGGCAGAAACGCGATGCGAGCTTGCCAGAGATTTTTGTGCTGCCGTCGCCGTCAGGTGCTGCATCGGGGAGTTGGACAATCGAGCCGTGGCGCGAGCTGGCGGCGTGGCTCAGCTTGTAGAGCGCACTAGCTAGCGTAGAGGGATTACCCCATACATCTATGCCGGCTCGACACCATCCTTCCTATCTTTCGCTTCTAAGTTTGCGCCATTCCTTCAATACACCATCATATCTTCGAACGAAACTATCACGCTCGTCACCGCGCAACGGTAATTCAGATGCTCGGAAGTAGGAACTTCGGAGGACGTCCATCACGCGAAAATCGTCGAGTTCGAAGTCCGGTAACGCCTCTCTCATTGCCCAAAACGCCAGCCTCGCTCCGTCGGTCGGAAGTGCAGGCTGTTCGCTAAAATAAGGATAGACGATCCGATGCGCCCCATTCTGCAGTTCGACGGCAACAACACTTTCAACCTTTACCGTCGCCTTTAGTTCATCAATAGAGAAGCGGGCGCCTACATTCGTAGGTATCAAGTCGAACCTCTCATTTCGCCATCGAGCCTTCTCGTTCCAGAGACTAAGAAAGCCATTTACGAGCAAAGGATAAAGACGCTTGCGAGAGGGATTGCTTTTGATCCGTTCGTTGGACCTTTCCCTTAGGTCAATCTTCCCTGCCACATGATCTTTAGCATCGGCCCAGAACGGTGCGTGAAAATCGCCTCCTTTGTCGCCCGCTTTTCTGCCAAGCTCATTTCGAATATCGGCGAGAAGCAAGCTTCTTCGCTGCCGAGGCTCCGCGTAAAACAATTGGAGCAATTTTCGAAGATGGATGGTTTCGAGCGACATTCAATCTCTGAAAAAGCAACCGTTTCTTGCAAAAGCAAAGTACCAACTCAAGAAGGTGCGGCTCACTAAATCAGCTGCAATAACAGGCAAACCCGTATCACAGCTGCCCCGAAATACGGGACCGTCCCGCGACTCATGCTGATTGAACACAATGCGCTAAGTACTGCTTTTAATCAATCTACGGATGTGCATCGCCGCAAAGGATTACCCGCAGCTTTGCTGCACTTGCGAAGAGCGCAACTCCATCACTCTGCGCCGAGGGAAAAACTCGATAGCCGGTCGGAAACCGCGCTGTCGATTCGTCCTCTAGATACCAAAGCTGACACCCCGGAGCCCCCGATGGCCATCATCACCGCCTTCGAATCCTCCCCCGACCGCGGCCGCGGGCAGGCCCGCGACATGCGCGTGCGCTGGGCGTTCGAGGAGGTCGGCCAGCCCTACAACGTTCGCCTCCTCTCCTTCGCCGCGCTGAAGCAGCCGGCGCATCTGGCGCTGCATCCGTTCGGGCAGATCCCGACCTATGAGGATGGTGATCTCACGCTGTTCGAGTCCGGCGCGATCGTGTTGCACATCGCCGAACGCTACGACGGCCTGCTGCCGAAAGACGCCAATGCGCGCGTCCGCGCGATCGCGTGGATGTTCGCCGCGCTGAGCACAGTGGAGCCGCCGATCGTCGAGCTCACCATGGCGATGCTGTTCGAGCGCGACAAGAGCTGGTACGCGGAGCGCTTGCCCATGCTGCAGGATCGTGTCCGTGTCAGGCTCGGCGAATTGTCCGCTTATCTCGGCAATGCCGACTGGCTCGACGGCGCCTTCAGCGCCGGCGATCTCATGATGGTGACGGTGCTGCGGCGGCTGAACAATTCGGGCTTGCTGGACGAGTATCCCAAGATCGCCGCCTATGTCGCGCGCGGCGAGGCGCGACCGGCGTTCCGGCTGGCGTTCGATGCGCAACTGGCAATGTTCGTCGCGGCGTCGCGTTCGTAGCCCGGATGAGCGCATGCGATATCTGGGACTGAGAGTTGACCCGCATGTCGCTGTCGCTCATGCGGGCTACGATCTGGCGAGATGGTGGGCACGGCGCTTTGCGCCTTTGCCCACCCTACTCGACCCGCACCTACCGCATCGTGATCGCAAGGCCGCTGAGATCGGCGTTCGCCATCAGGCCGACCTGCGTGCCCGACAGCTCCAGCACCGCGCCCTTCTGGTTGGTCAGCACGATGGCGCGGGCGCCGGCGCCGACTGCAAGGCCGGCACCGGCGGCGCCGTAGACCCCGGCGACGTCGGAGGGGCGGTTGATGTTGCTGACGCGGCCGCGCAGCACGGTCTTGGAGCCGCCAAACACGAGGCCGTAGTCGAGGCCGCCGGTCGAGAGCCCATAATTGCGGCCGCGGAAGTTGAGGACGCCCGAGCCGCCGGAGCCGCCGATGATCCAGCCCGCCTTGTAGATCGTCAGCGTCACGAAACCGCTGTCGGCCTGCGCCGCGGTCGAAAGTCCGGCCAGGGCGGCGATGGCGACCAGCGCGGCGCGGAAGGTGGATGCGAGCTTCATGGATGTCTCCGGGGGCTATTCTTGAGCAGGATTCGAATCAGACGCGGCGAATCTACCCGATCGATCGGGGCGGCAACATGATGGGGTGAGCGTGAGGCGCAAGGTGCAGCAACTTATGCAGCTGTCATCGCCCGGCTTGACCGGGCGATTCAGTATTCCAGAGGCGCCCGGGATTGAACCGAGAGGCCGCGGCGTACTGGATGCCCCGGTCGAGCCGGGGCATGACCGCAGAGTTTGGGGCCACAACGCGGGCCAACTGCCAGGATGCCATCACGCCGCTGTTTTGCCCGACGGATCAAACGAGAATTTCGTATATACAGAATTTTGAAAACACCAATGATTTCCGCTTCATCCTACTGTGCATGGGGTTGTTTTCGCATTTTTTGTTTTGAGCGCCCCGCGCCTGCCGCTACGCTCCTGCGTCAACGACCGTCCGAGGTGATCCCATGCCGATCCAGCATTTCGCGCCCCCGCCGCACGTCAAGGCGCCGCCGCTGTCCTTTGCGACGCGGGTCGGCGATCTCCTGTTCGTCTCGGGCATTCCCGGCTTCGATGCCCATGGCGCGCTGCCGGACGGTTTCGAGGCGCAGTTCGCCAATGTCGTCGTCAACATCAAGCGCGTGCTGGACGAGGCCGGCGCCGGTGTCCGCGACCTCGCCAAGGTCAACGTGCTGTTGACCCGCGGCTCCGACGTCGCCGCCATGAACGCGCTCTATGCCGGCGCCTTCGGCCCGCCGCCCTACCCGGCGCGCACCACCTGCGTGGTGCAGGCGCTGCCCGATCCGAAGATGCTGATCGAGATCGAGGCGGTGGCCTCGCTGGCGAAGGGCTAATCCGAACGGCGGACGGCCGGCTGACATATCCGTGATCGACCGCCGCCCGGCTTGCCAGCCGCACTGTTTTGCCGCACCAGTTTTGCTCTCACCTTCCCTTCAGGAGATATTTCATGCGCCGCGTTCTCGCCCTCTGTGCCGTTGCCGGCATCGCCACCTCCGTGTTCGCCGTGCCCGCGTCCGCCAAGGTGGGCTATTACGTGATCCGCTGGGACAACACCGGCATCTGCCAGGTCTGGAACGAGGACCTGCAAGTCAAGCCGTTCCAATGGAGCGTGTCGACCTACAAGGTCGTCAGCAAGCCGCTCCCGACCTTCCAGCAGGCGTCCGACCTCCAGATCAAGTTGCGCGGCGAGCGCCGCTGCACGCTCTAGGCCCGCCGCGACAGACGCGGATCTCGAGGGCGGATCGCGCGGGCGGTCCGCCCTTTTCTTTTTGCGGGACCCGCGCATTTTCCGCCCGATACCGGCCATCTCCCGCGCGCGTTCGTTGAACCTGATCGGCAGGCGGAACTACTCACATCTTGTCCGGGGCGCATCCACCAGAGCGTCCGGCACCAGCCCTCCCCGTCATTGCCGGGAGGCGCATCACATCATTCATTTGAGGAGCTGATCATGCGTCGTATTTCCATGCTGTGCGCTGCCGCCGGCCTTGCCGTCACCGCCTTCGTCGCGGCGAGCCCCGCCGAGGCCAGCTATCACCTGATCCGCTGGCAGGACACCGGCTTCTGCCAGATCTGGGACGAGAGCATCCCGACCACGCCGTGGCCGGCCGGCTATCATCGCGCCAGTGCAAGCGTGCCGACCTTCATCGACGCGCTCGCGGTGAAGGACGCCGCGCTCAAGAGCGGCAGCTGCACCTGGTAAGAATTCGATCGGCGGACGAAGAGCCGGGCAAGGACGCGGGCATGCGTCCTTGCCCGGTTTGATTTTTCGAGATGTCGTAGGGTGGGCAAAGCGACTTGTCCGCCGTAGCTCGTAGAGCGAAGGCGGAAGCGTGCCCACGAATGCCTCTCGTGACGAATATGGTGGGCACGGCGCGTCGCGCCTTTGCCCACCCTACGAGATATCGCCAAGCCCGCTCACGCGTCCTTGTGCGCGCCGGGATGGATCAGGAGATCGCGCGCGGCGGCGAGGTCGATGAAGGCTTGCGCGCTGCCGCCCTGGTCGGGATGCATGCCCTTGGCCGCGCGGCGATAGGCCTGGTTGATGTCCTCGCAGGTCAGCTGCACCGCGAGCGGCAGGCCGAGCACCTTGCGGGCGCGGTCCTCTCTGGACATCTGCTTCGGCAAGGCGTTGCGGCGGCCGAAGCGCGGCGCGGTCAGATCATGGACGACCTCGAGCACCACGCCGAGACGGCGCTGCGCCGCCAGCGTGACGCCGTGATCGTCGTTGTCGACCGCCTGGCGCAGCACCGGAAGCGCCTGCTCCGCCGCCTGACGCAGCGTGGCGTCGACGCTCGACCGCGCGATCTCGGCCACGAGCCGGCCCGCCTCGGCGAAGTCGGCGGACGGCGTCGACCGCAGCCGTTCGAGGGCGAGTTTCCAGGAGTCGAGCCGTTCCATCATGCGCGCAACGTTTAGCAACCAAGATCAGTATGCCAAGGCTGCCGTTTCCGACCCCTTAATTTCGAGTTAGCGTTTCGTGAAACTTCGAAACGAAATCGGGAGGAAAATGTCATGGCATTGCTTGCAAACCATATCGCCGTCGTCACGGGCGCCGGTTCCGGCATCGGCCGCGCAATCGCCGCCGGCTATGCGCGCGAGGGCGCGCAGGTGGTGCTGCTCGACGTCAACGCCGACACCGTCGCGGAGGCCGCGCAGGAGATCCGATCGTCAGGCGGCAAGGCCGAGAGCTTTGCGCTGGACGTCACCCGGCGCGAGGATTGCTTCGCGCTGGCCAAGCAGGTCGAGGGCAAAGTCGGGCAGGTCTCGATCCTCGTCAACAATGCCGGCATCACCCGCCGCAACGCCTTCACCGCCGAGACCGAGACGGTGGCGAAGGACTGGAACGACATCATCGCGCTCAACCTCAACGGCGTCTTCAACATGACGCAGGCGTTCCTCGCCCCCTTGCGCGCCAGCAAGGGCCGCATCGTCAATATCGGCTCGATCCAGTCCTTCGTGCATCTGCGCACGCCGAGTTCGGCGGCCTACACCACCTCGAAACACGGCGTGCTCGGCTTCACCAAAGCGCTCGCGGTCGAGCTCGGCAAGGAAGGCGTGCGCGTCAACGCGATCGGGCCGGGATTCATCGAGACCAACATCAACGCCAATGTGCGCGCCACCAATCCGGCGCTGGTGCAGGCCTTCGTCGACCACACCCCGCTGGCGCGCACCGGCAAGCCCGAGGATATCGTCGGACCCGCGCTCTTCCTCGCCTCGGACCTGTCGGCCTTTGTCACTGGAACGATCGTGATGGTGGACGGCGGGTACCGCACGGTGTGACGGAGAACGCTTTCACCATATACACGGTGTCATCACCCGCGAAGGCGGGTGATCCAGTATTCCAGAGACGCCAAACATCCCACGAGGGGCCGCGGCGTACTGGATCGTCCGCTTCCGCGGACGATGACACCGTATTTGTCGCGCGAGATAGGTCCGCATCGCGATGCATCCTGCGCCAATCGCGGCGGCTTCGCGGCATTCCTGGGGTCAATTGGTGGGCTCGCTCCCGATTAACCCTTCATTAACCAAACAGGACCACCGTGAAATTACGGCTTGGGGGTCGTTTGTTCTCGATCCGCTTCCGATGATGGAAGCGGGCGTTGATCGGGGAGTATATCGATGACCACTGTTCACGTCGCTGCGTCCGGGCCGGGCGCCCAATTTCTTGCCCCCAACCAGATCGTTCCACTGCTGATCGGCGCCACCGTCGACGAGGTCGAGCGCGAGCTCGTGCTGCAGACGCTGGCACGCTGCGACGGCAACCGCACCCGCGCCTCGCGCGTGCTCGGCCTGTCGGTGCGCACGCTGCGCAACAAGATCAAGCTCTACGCCGCCTCCGGCATCGACGTGCCCGCCTATCAGGATTAGCGCGCGAGCACGCGCCGCTGGATCAGTCTGCCGGCGATCACCGCGAGCGCGATCACCGCGACCGAGCCGGCGATCAGTTCGATCGCACGGAGGAAGAAGGCGGTCATGACGGCCCATGACGGCTGCGGCTCCTCGGCGAATGCGACCGGCACGATGTCCGGCACCAGCAGGCGAGCGAGGCCGATTGCTGCGACCAGGACGGCGGCGAACAGGCAAAAGACTTTCCACGCTGCGCGCATCGGTCGCTCCTGGCAATGGGTGTGGCCGCGTGCGATCGATGGCACGAGGCGTCGCGCCGCAGATTGATGTTGGTCAAGCTTGGCACGACGCGCAGGCGGAATTGCTGCTGTCGTCAAACGACGCTAAGTAGCTTGCTTCCGGTCAAGGGAGCAGCGGCGTGGCAGACGATCAGGGACGACGGCAGGGACCTCAAGGGCCGCGCGGACGACAGGGCGAGCCGGGACGGCCGGGACCGCAGGGTCATCCGGGCCGGCGCGGCCCCGATGGCGCGCGCGGCAAGCCGGGTCCGCAGGGCAAGCCGGGACCGATCGGAAAGGCGGGACCGCAGGGCAAGCCCGGTCCGCAAGGCAAACAGGGCGAAGCCGGGCCGCGCGGCGCGGTCGGCGCGCAAGGTCCCGTCGGACCGCAGGGGCCCGCGGGGGCCCAAGGCCCGCGCGGCGAGCCGGGACCAGCCGGTCAATTGCCTTCGATCGAGCAGGTGCTGCCATGGCTCGAACAGCTGTTCGACGCCTGGGACGAGCGCCGCCGCCAACGCGAGCGCGAAGCCGCCGAGCGCGAAGCGCTGGCGGCCGCCGTGCACGAGCCCGATGAGGCCATCGTCGACGACGAGAGCGACGATGGCGATGGCGACGGGCACAAGAAAAAGAAGAAAAAGAAACACAAGGACTAGCCGAGCGCTCATGCCCCGGACGCCGCGCGGCGGAGCGGCACTTCGCACCGCGTCCGGGACGCGAGCCAATCAGGACGCGCCGGACGCGTCGTCCTTGCCCGGCAGCAAGCCCATGCGCTCGAACTGCCAGCGCATGGCGCGATACCAGAGATAGCCGACCGCCGCGCCGCACAGGGCGAGGATGATCACGTTGGCGCTCGAGAACGAGCCGCTCCACCACATCATCCACGCTGTCCATAACACCGTGAAAACGATGGCACCTGCTTTCAGAGGAAGAAGGGGGCGGCTCATGATCGTGCTCCGGGTTGTCAAAACCCCGGCCGACATCATTGCAAGGTCAGGCGCTCCATACCGTGAGCCAGATCACGGAACGAGGCCCCGGCGCTCCTAAACCGCGATGAGATTTGGATGAAACGTCATCGCGCTTTAGGTTGTTGTTTGCGCATGATCTTTCCCGAAAACCGCTGCGCACTTTTCCGGATCATGCCCTAACCGAAGCGCAGCCGCGAGCGCTCCCTGGCCCTCTCCGCCTCGATCTCGCGGTCGCGCGCCGGCGCATGGGTGTGCAGCGAGCTCAGCAGTTTTCGCGCGGCCTCCGAGACCTCCGCCACCGCACGGTCGAACGCCGCCTCGTTGGCCTGCGACGGCTTGTTGAAGCCGGACAATTTTCGCACGAATTGCAGCGCGCTGGCGTGGATCTCGTCCCCCGTCGCCGGCGGCTCGAAGTTGAACAGCGTCTTGATGTTGCGGCACATGCAGGCCTCTCTCCGGATGTTTCCATGAAGACGATCGGCGGAGCCGAAATCCTACATCCTTCCCGGCATTTCTGCTAAGTTCCGTCGCAACGCGGCCGCTGACGACGAGCCGCAACGGGGAGAGAGACATGAAGGTGCTTTGCGCGGCGCTATCGACCGTCCTGTTGTCCTTTTCGATATCGGCGATGGCCGCCGATCATCCCGCCCCCAGGCAGGGCGACTGGATCGCCAAGGATTTCAAGTTCCACACCGGCGAGGTCATGCCTGAGCTGAAGCTGCATTACACCACCGTCGGCGAGCCCTCAGGCGAGCCGGTGCTGGTGCTGCATGGCACGGGCGGCTCGGGCACCGGCATGCTGGGACCGTCCTTCGGTGGCGAGCTGTTCGGCCCTGGGCAACCGCTCGACGCCGCCAAGTATTACATCATCCTTCCCGACAGCATCGGCCATGGCAAATCGTCGAAGCCGTCCGACGGCATGAAGACGAGCTTTCCGAAATACAATTACGACGACATGGTCGAGGCGCAGTACCGCCTGGTGACGGAGGGCCTCGGCGTCAAGCATTTGCGGCTCGTCATCGGCAATTCGATGGGCGGCATGCATACCTGGCTGTGGGGCGAGAAATATCCGAAGGCGATGGACGCGCTGATTCCGATGGCCTCGCAGCCGACCGAGATGGCCTCGCGCAACTGGATGATGCGGCGGATCATGCTCGACACCATCCGCAACGATCCCGACTACAATGGCGGCAACTACACCAGCCAGCCGCGCATGATGAAGTACGCCGTCACTGCCTACGGCATCGCCAGCATCGGCGGCACGCTGGCCTATCAAGCGCAGGCGCCGACTGCGGCCAAGGCGGACAAGATGGTCGACGACCGGCTGGCGACGCCGATCACGGCGGATGCCAACGACTTCGTCTACCAGTGGGAGTCCTCACGCGACTACAATGCCGGCGAGAAGCTGGAGGCGATCGAAGCGTCGCTGCTCTTGATCAATTCCGCCGACGACGAGCGCAATCCGCCCGAGACCGGCATCACCGACGCGGCCATGAAGCGGGTCAAGAACGGCAAGCTGTACCTGATCCCCGCCAGCACCGAGACGCGCGGCCACGGCACCACCGGCAATGCCAAATTCTACACCGAGCAGGTCAGGCAATTGCTGCAGACCGCGCCGCAGCGGACGATGTAATACGAACAGCAAGACGGCATGTCGAAATCTCGCTTTCGCAAGGCTGCACTCGCATTTCCCGGCGTCATCGAGGGCGCACATCACGGCCATGCCGACTTCCGCATCGGCAAGCGCGTGTTCGCGACGCTGGGTTATCCCGATGACACATGGGGCATGGTGAAGCTCACGCCGGACCAGCAGACCATGCTCGTCGACGCCGAACCGGAGCTGTTTCGTCCGGTCCCCGGCGCCTGGGGCAAGAGCGGCAGCACGAATGTAAGACTGGCAAAGATCGATCCGGTGACATTGCGGAGCGCGCTCGAGATGGCCTGGCGCAACGTTGCACCGAAATCTCTGCTCGCGTCGATCGAGACGCGATCGCGAAGCTGATACCGCATCGCATCATGTGCGGCGCCCAGGGGCCGCATATTATTTGAGCATGCAATGCGCTGACGGCTCGGGCTTAATCGCGTCAACGATACGAATCGGAACGCGACGGAGGATCGCATGCGCAGGCTCGCATTGTGCGTTTGGCTGGCCGCGATGACGGCGCTGACGAGCGCTGCGTTCGCGTTCGACAACGGGCAATACGACCACGTCCCGCCCGACATCCGTGCCTGGTTCAAGAGCGTGATCGCGCCGAACGGCGTGCCCTGCTGCGACATCTCCGACGGCCATCGCACCGACTACGATGTCCGTGGCGGCGCCTATTGGGTGCCGATCGAAGGGCAATGGATGGAGGTGCCCGGACGCGCGGTAATCCGCGATCAGGGCAATCCGGTCGGTCAGGCCGTTGTGTGGTACGTCCACCACCGCGGCGCGATCATCATCAGCTGCTTCGTGCCGGCGGATGCCGTGTAACGCGTCTTGATCGATTCCATTGGCTGGCGGCGGCCCGATCGGATAGGTTGCCGCCAATCCGTGCGGAGGTACGCCGTTGACCGATCTTTGCGCCGAAGACCTCGCCGCCATCTATGCCAAGCCGAGCCCGCGCGTGATCGCGAAAGCGCGTCCGGCGATCGACGCGCATGCGAAGAAGTTCATCGAGATGTCGCCGTTCTGCGTGCTCGCGACATCGGGAGCGGACGGCAGCGTCGATGCCTCGCCGCGCGGTGGCGGCGTCGGCTTCGTCCACGTCGCAGGTCCGAGCCGGCTGTTGATGCCCGACCGCTCCGGCAACAACCGGATCGACAGTTTCCGCAACGTCGTCGAAGGCTCGGGCTTCGTGCAGCTGCTGTTCTTCGTCCCCGGCATCGACGAGACGCTGCGCGTCGGCGGGCGCGGCACGCTGTCGGCCGATCCGGATCTGCTCGCGTCCATGATCGAGTTCGGCAAGCCGCCGCGCGCGGTGCTGAACGTTGCCGTCAGCGAAGTCTATTTCCACTGCGGCAAGGCGCTGATGCGCTCGAAGCTATGGTCGTCGGACAAGGTGGAGCGCTCGGTGATGCCGAGCATCGTCACGGTCATTCACGACCAGACCGGCCTCGGCGAACCGGCAAGCCAGGAAACCGTGGAAGAACTCTACAAGACGCAGTTGTAGTTGGGCGTGGTTCCGCAAACGAACCGTCATGCCCGGGCTTGTCCCGGGCATCCACGTCTGCGTCGCGCGGCAACACGTGGATGGCCGGGTCAAGCCCGGCCATGACGAATGGATGGGCTGGAGCCAGGGCCTAATGCCCCTCACCCTCGAGCCCGCCGACGTGCTTCTGGGTGTAGAGTTCAAGGCCGATGCGGCCGATCAGGTCGAGCTGGGTTTCGAGGAAGTCGATGTGATGCTCCTCGTCGCTCATCAGCTTCTCGAACAGGTCGCGCGTGACGTAGTCCTTGGCGCCGTGGCAATAGGTGGCCGCTTCCTGGTAGAGCGCCCGCGCGCTCATCTCGGCGGCGAGGTCGCACTCGATGATCTCCTTGACGTTCTGGCCGATGCGCAGGGGATCGAGCACCTGCATGTTCGGGAAACCGTCGAGGAACAGAATGCGCGCGGTGAGCTTGTCGGCATGCTCCATCTCCTCGATGGACTCCTTGCGCCAGACCTTGGCCATGTCGAGGAGGCCCCAATTGTCGAGAAAGCGGTAGTGCAGCCAGTACTGGTTGATCGCAGTCAGTTCGTGACGCAGCGCCTTGTTGAGATAGTCGATAACTTTTGCGTCGCCCTGCATGGTTCACTCCAGCTCTTGCATTCCAAATCGGCCCTAACCGAATTTAGAACGTTTCTAAGTCAGTTTGCGGATGAGGGCAACTGGCTACCGGGACGCAGCCGGGGAAAAGCTCTGCCGATCCGGCGGGAAGAGGTCAGCAGGCCGCGAGGGCGAACTGGGCGGGCTCGGCCGTCTCGTCATTGGCGGCCATCGTGTGGCTGTGCGGGCAGCCCGTACAGCAGGACTGGGCGCAGGGGCCAAGGGCTTCGTCGATGATGGTCTTGATCGTCCGCGCACAGCGGCCGCATTCGGCGCTACAGCCGAGGCACCCATAGACCTGCTTGGCATGGCGCACGGCGTCGTCGGACTCGGCGACAGCGGCGCGGATGTCGTCATCGCTCAGCACGTTACAGGAACAAACGATCATGGAAGCGATAGGCCCTTCGGTGATGCGTCATCATCGATATTTAACGGGCCGGCCGGATGCAAAAGGAAAAACCGGTATTTCAAGCTATTCCAAACTGGCCCACGTACAGCCTAGAACGGCTTCAAAACCCAGCGTTGCGCTGAATCAAGATTAGAGCGGATCTAGTCGCCGCCGCCCCCACCACCGTCGCCACCTCCACAATCCCCGCCTCCGCCGCCGCTATCGCTGCTGGAACAAGTGCCGCTATCGGTCGAGCTCGCCGGACTGTCGCCGGAAAACCAGCTTCCCAGCGAGAACCCGTCATTCGTCCCGCTGTAGGAGGTGTCGCTGCTGCTCCCGCCGTCGCCACCAGCCCCGGCGCGCGAGCGTCGGCGGCGGTTCTGGAGGTGGGTCAACCAGCCATAGCCGATCGCAGAAACGATCCCGGCGGCGATCAATGCATTTGCCATCGCGTTGCCCATCGTCGCCTCCCTGGCAGAGCCCCCGGTCCATGTGAATTGGTAGCGCCCGGCAAAGGCGCCGTTCATTGATCATTCGGACGAAGTATGGAACTCTGCCCAAAAGGGTTCCAGCGCGTTTGTACGAAAGGTCAAGCCAATGAAGAAATTGCTCCTGGCGGTCGCGGCCGTCGCCACCCTGGCCGTCGCGGCCGGAACTCCGGCCCAGGCCCAACGGGGTGTCGCCGCAGGCGTTGCTGCGGGGATCATCGGTGGCGCCATCGTCGGCGGCGCGCTGGCCTCTCCGTATTATTACGGACCCGGCCCGGGCTATTACGAACCCGGCTATTACCCGCCCCGCTACTATGCGCCGGCTCCCGGCTATGTCGCCGACGGCTATTATGGCGGCGGCTGCGTCTGGCAGAAGCAGCGTTTCTGGGACGGCTATGGCTGGCGCGTCCGCCGCGTCAGGGTCTGTGGCTGAGCCGCCTCGAACCGGCTCACTGGACGGCTTTCAGCTGCACCGGTTCACTACGGATACGCTGTTCATCTCGGGGCCTGAAAAACACCGCTTTTTCTCGTCACAGCTCCGTGTGCGTTTACCGTGGATTGACCATTTGCGCGCTTGCTAGCCCAACGGCCAATTCCATCAGAGTGTGCGTGAACCTTTGAAACCCGGGCGCCTCTAACCAGAGGAACCCATCTCCCAGGAGAGCCCTGAGCATGAAGAAGACTCTAGTTGCCGCCCTCACGGTTGCGACGGTCGCCGGTTCGCTGGTCACCGCCACGCCACCCGCGAAAGCCGGTGACGTCGGCGCCGGCATCGCGGCCGGCCTGATCGGCGGCGCGATCGTCGGCGGCGCCATCGCCTCGAGCCGTCCCGCCTATGGCGGTCCCGTCTACATCGCCGAGCCCCCGCCGCCCGCGCCCTGCTACTGGCGTCGTGAGCGCTATTGGGATGGCTACGGCTGGGTCAGCCGTCCGGTTCGCGTCTGCTACTGATCTGATCGCCCTGGCGCAGACGCGCCGCGATCAGCAAGCCCGGCCGAGCGCATCGGCCGGGCTTTTTGTTGCTCCCGCTAAAGCATGATGGAGTCAGGCTCGATCGGTGCGGGCCGTTACCTCTCCCCGACGGGGAGAGGTCGGATTGCTAAGGCGCGCAATTGCGCGCCTTAGCAATCCGGGTGAGGGGCCGCGGCACCCAGTGAGACCAGAACCCCTCACCCGGACCGCATCTTCGATGCGATCCGACCTCTCCCTACGGGAGAGGTGATCTTCCTCCGTACCGCATCAACTAAACCAAAACACATCCGCTTCAGCGCGCTGCCTGGATCGAGCGCAGCACCTCTTCGCTCGGCCAGCAATCAACCTTGAGGCCGGCCGACTTCTGATAGGCGCCCAGCGCCGCGCGCGTCTGCATGCCGGCCTTGCCGTCGATCTTGTCCTTGTAGAGCCCGATCCGCGTGAGGCCGCGCTGCATCGTCTCGACATCCTTGGTGCGCAATTGCTTGGAGGCCGACCAGGGCGTTGCGAACGGCAGCGGGTTCGACATGCGATCGCTGAGATGGCCGACGAACAGCACATAGAGGTCGGAGAAATTGTATTCCTTGATGACGAAGTAGTTCTTCGTGGTCAGGAATGACGGGCCGTAGATTCCCTCGGGCTGCAGCAGCGAGGCCGGCTGTGCCTGCTCCGCCGCGCTCAGGCGCTGGCCACGCACCGGCACGAAGCCTTCGCGCAGCCACTGGCCGATCGGCTTCGTCACCTCGGGCACACCAGCGGTGCAATCGACCTTCGCGGGCGCCTGCACTTCGTAGGCCCAGCGCACGCCGCTCTGCCAACCCTTGTTGACGAGCTGCTGCGCGGCCGAGGCCAGCGCATCCGGCACCGAGTGCCAGATGTCGATGCGGCCGTCGCCGTCGAAGTCGACGCCATGCTTGTAATATTCCGACGGCAGGAACTGCGTGAGCCCGGTGGCGCCGGCCCAGGACGAGCGCATGTCCTTGCGCGTCACCACGCCCTCGCCGAGGAGCTTCAGCGCAAGGATGAGCTCGGTGCGGTATTGATCCTTGCGCCGCCCGACATAGGCCTGCGTCGCCAGCACGCGGACCAGATCGTACGGCAGCGTGTAGCGGCCATAATCGGTCTCGCGGCCCCAGATCGCGAGCATCATTGTTGCCGGCACGCCGGACTTCTTTTCGATCTCGGTCAGCGCGGGCCGATATTTTTGCAGCAGCCGCTGCCCCTCGCCGGCGAGCCGCGCGATCGACGCTTCCCTGACGTAGTCGGCCGGCACCTGCACGAACTCGGCCTGCGACGGCGCGCCGGTCGCAGGCCGGCCCGGCAGAAGCAGGTCAGGCAGCTTGTAGTCAGGCTCGAGCCCGTGCGTCTCTCGCTCGAACGTCGCGCGCGAGACGCCTTCGGCCTGCGCCTCCGGCCAGAGCGAGGCGATGAACTGGGTGAAGGCGGCATCAGTGGCGCGGGCGGACGACCAGCCGCAGGTGACCGCGATCACCGCAGCGATGAGCGCCCGCCGCATCATGCCGCCATCACCGCGTCAGCTTCTTGTACTTCATGCGGTGCGGAATGATGCTGTCCTGGCCGAGCCGGCGCATCTTGTCCTTCTCGTAGTCCTGGAAGTTGCCTTCGAACCATTCGACATGGCTCTCGCCCTCGAAGGCCAGGATGTGGGTCGCGATGCGGTCGAGGAACCAGCGATCGTGGCTGATGATGACAGCGCAGCCGGCGAAATCCTCCAGCGCCTCTTCGAGCGCACGCAGCGTGTCGACGTCGAGGTCGTTGGTCGGCTCGTCGAGCAGCAGCACGTTGGCGCCGGACTTCAGCATCTTGGCCAGATGCACGCGGTTGCGTTCACCGCCGGAGAGCGCACCGACCTTCTTCTGCTGGTCCGCGCCCTTGAAGTTGAACGACGAGCAGTAGCCGCGCGAATTCACTTCCTTCTTGCCGAGCAGGATCAGCTCGTTGCCGCCGGAGATTTCCTCCCACACGGTCTTCTTGCCGTCGAGCGCATCGCGCGACTGGTCGACATAGCCGAGATGCACGGTCTCGCCGACCGTGATGGTGCCTGAGTCCGGCTTCTCCTGGCCCGTGATCATCTTGAACAACGTGGTCTTGCCGGCACCGTTGGGACCGATGACGCCGACGATGCCGCCGGGCGGCAGCTTGAAGGTGAGATTGTCGATCAGGAGGCGATCGCCGAAGCCTTTGCTGAGCCCCTCGAAATCGACCACGTTGGCACCGAGCCGCTCGGCAACGGGAATGATGATCTGCGCGGTCTGGGTCTGCTTCTCGCTCGCCTGCTTGAGCAGCTCCTCATAGCGCTGGTAGCGCGCCTTGGACTTGGCCTGGCGCGCTTTCGGCGAGGATGCGACCCATTCCTGCTCGCGGGCGAGCGTCTTCTGGTGCGCCGCGTCCTCGCGTCCCTCCTGCTCCAGACGCTTCTGCTTCTGCACCAGCCAGGACGAGTAATTGCCCTCATAGGGGATGCCGCGGCCGCGGTCGAGCTCGAGGATCCAGCCCGTGACGTTGTCGAGGAAGTAGCGGTCGTGGGTCACGATCAGGATCGCGCCGGGATAGTTGCGCAGGTGCCCTTCCAGCCACGACACCGACTCGGCGTCGAGATGGTTGGTGGGCTCGTCCAGCAACAGGAGTTCGGGCTGGTCGAGCAGCAGCCGGCACAGCGCGACGCGGCGGCGCTCACCGCCCGAGAGCTTGGTGACGTCGGCATCATCGGGCGGACAGCGCAGCGCGTCCATGGCCTGGTCGACCTTGCTGTCGAGATCCCAGAGGCCCTGGGCCTCGATCTCGTCCTGCAGCTTGGTCATCTCGTCGGCGGTCTCCTCCGAGTAGTTGACCGCGAGCTCGTTGTAGCGGTCGAGGATCGCCTTCTGCTTGGCGACGCCCTGCATGACGTTCTCGCGCACCGAGAGTGCAGGGTCGAGCTGCGGCTCCTGCTCGAGATAGCCGACGCGGGCGCCCTCGGCGACCCAGGCCTCGCCGGTATATTCCTTGTCGAGCCCGGCCATGATCTTGAGCAGGGTCGACTTACCCGAGCCGTTGACGCCGAGCACGCCGATCTTGGCGTCCGGGTAGAACGACAGATGGATGTTATCGAGCACCTTGCGGGTCGGATAGCTCTTGGTCAGGCCCTGCATGAAGTAGATGAACTGGCGCGCCATCGGTCCCGAAAACCTTCGATTTGAGGAAATTTGCTTCGCCAGCGATGTAGCGATCCCGTCCCAAAAGGGCAATGTTTTCCGTCCGTTCACCACGGATGAATACGGAATGGACACCATCTCGCCCCTGATCCGGACAATTGAAACTATCTTTTAATGAATCAGGCAAAAGCTCGGTTTCGCGCGGAAACAGCGCCACCCGCTCAGAACGAACGGGAGCACAGCGAGGCCGCATCATGGCTCTGATCGAGACCCATTCTCTTCCTGTTCCGGCAGAAGCCGGCCACGTCTCCGACTTCGCCTCGGAGATCAAGGGATTCTGGAAGCGCTTCTTCGCCACCGCCTTCAATCCCTACCGGCCCGAACTGCACTACATGCGCGGCCCCGGCCCCGCCTGGCGCGCCAAGCACGGCATGGATGCGCCGTTCCGCCTGAAGCCCCGCGATCTCTAAAGCGCCCGCTCTGCTGTCGGATTTTTGAAGAGGCAGGCGGCTTGCGCGCTGGTCCGATTGCGCGCAACCATGGCCCGGTTCCGACGACGGCGCTGGCCCGGCGCCCTCACCTCTCGCCATGGATGAACGCTGATGAGCCGGCTGCGCTGTGCAATTCTCGACGACTATTTCAACCTCGCGCTCGACGTTGCCGACTGGCAGAAACTGTCCGACCGCGTCGACGTCACCGTGTTCAGCCATCCCTTCGCCTCCGAACGGGCCGCGGCCAGCGCGCTGGTCGACTTCGAGATCATCTGCGCGATGCGCGAGCGCACGGCGTTTCCCAGGCCCCTGTTCGAGAGCTTGCCGAAGCTGAAGCTGCTCTTGACGTCAGGCATGCGCAATGCCGCGATCGACCTGGAGACCGCCAAGGCGCGCGACATCGTCATCGGCGGCACGCAATATTCCCGCGATCCCACCGCGCCGCTGACCATGGGCCTGATCCTGGAGCTGACCCGCGGCATCGGCCGCGAGAATGCGCGCATGCATGCCGGCGAGCCCTGGCAGACCTTTGCCGGCGTCGAGATCGAGGGCATGACGCTCGGAATCGTCGGGCTCGGCAAGCTCGGCAGCAAGATGGCCGGGATCGCCAAGGCGTTCGGCATGAACGTGATCGCCTGGAGCCCGAACCTGACGCCGGAGAAATGCGCGGGCGCCGGCGTCGGCTACGCCACCAAGGAGGAGCTGTTCGCCAAGGCCGATATCGTCACCATCCATGTCGTGCTGAGCGAGCGCTCGCGCGGTCTCGTCAGCCGCGAGGACCTCGCCCGGATGAAGCCGACGGCGTTCCTCGTCAACACCGCCCGCGGGCCGATCGTGGACGAGCAGGCGCTGCTCGAGGCGTTGCAGCAGCGCAGGATCGCAGGCGCCGGCCTGGACGTGTTCTCGGTCGAGCCGCTGCCGGTCGAGCATCCCTTCCGCAAGCTCGACAACCTCGTGCTGACGCCGCATCTCGGCTACGCCACCAAGGACGGTCTGCGCATCCATTACGGCCAGATGGTCGAGGCGATCGATGCCTTCACCAAGGGCGGCGAGTTGCCGCGCAGGCTGGCCTGAAACGACAATGGGCGTGCCGAGGCACGCCCATTGCAATTCGCACTTTATCTCGCAGCGCTTAGCGCACGGTCACCGGCGCGGGCAGCGGCGGGACCACCGTCGGCTGCGTGCCCGGGACAGGCCCGGCCTGGGCGGCCATCGGAGCCGGACCGGCAGCAGCGGACGCTGGCGCGGCGGACGCGGTCGCCGTTCCCGGCGGCGGGCCGCCCGGCATCACGACCACGCGGGTGCCGACCTTGACCCGATCGAACAGGTCGGAGACGTCCTCGTTCAGCATGCCGATACAGCCCGACGAGACGAACTTGCCGATGGTCGAGGGCTGGTTGGTGCCGTGGATGCGGTAGACGGTCGAGCCGAGATACATCGCGCGCGCGCCCAACGGATTGCCGGGGCCGCCCGCCATGAAGCGCGGCAGATAGGGCTGGCGTTCGATCATCTCGGTCGGCGGATGCCAATCCGGCCACTCGGCCTTGCGGGTGATCTTCTGCACGCCGGTCCAGGTGAAGCCGTCGCGGCCGACGCGCACCCCGTAGCGGATCGCGCGGCCATTGCCGAGCACGTAGTAGAGATAGGTGTTCGGCGTATCGACCACGAGCGTGCCGGCTGGCTCCTTGGTCTGGAACGAGACCTCCTGGCGGCGCAGGTTCGGCGGCAGCTGCACCGGCGCAGCATCGGGCTGCTCCTCGGGCGGCAGCGCGGCCAACGTGATCGGCCTTCCGTCGGCGCCGACGGGCGGCTGCCCGGCCTGGACCGTTCCGGTGGCGGCGGGACCGCCGACAGCCTCCGGCGGACGCAGGCCATCATTGGCAGGAGCCTGCTGGCCCGGGCGATCGGCGTAGATCACCGTCGGCGGACCGGCGGGGCGGCCGTAGCGGGGATCATCGGGCGACATCACGGGGCCCTGCAGCGGCGCGGCCGAATAGACCGGCGCGCCAGCGGGGCGGCCATAACGCGGATCGTCCGGCGACATCACCGGGCCCTGGGGCGGGGCTGCCGAGTAGACCGGGGGCGCGCCGAGCGGGCGGCCATAGCGCGGATCGTCGGCCGGGCCGGGCGGCGGCAACGATGCATGCGGCATCGCGTCGTCGTCATCGTCCAGCGCGTCGAAATTCGGCGTGCGGTCGCCGGGCCGATACTCGGCCGGGGCGCCGTAACCCGGCACCTGCTGGACCGGATAGCTCTGAGCCTGCGCGAGCGAGGTTCCCGCCGCAGCGACTGTTGCGGCAGCGCATATCGCCAGAAAATGTTTGATCATCATCGCTCTTGTATAGTCCCCAAGCCCGACCGGCCCGTTAACGGCCAGATGACGGAAGATAGCGGCACATTCAAGACATATCAGGCTTATTTGAGCCGGATTTGCCGTTTTGTGATCCGCAAGACTACCGTTGCCCCGTTGCATCACGGGGCGGAAATCGCATCGCGCCCCGGATTGCCTGACAGATCGGCTCCGAATTTAGCGGAACGGGTCGGAATCGTTGCGGTATGTTCGAATCAGCCTGATTCGCCGCCGATTTGAGCTCCCGCTCCCCGCGCGGCGAACACGGCAAACAGTACCGTCACCGCGTTCAGATGGCTCATGGGCCCTGGCACCCCACGCCGCCGGGGCGGAAATTCGCAACCCTTCGATGCTTCCCGGCTTTCGCTTCCTGTTTGCCGCGATCCTGCTGTCAACCTCCATCCTGGTGTTCGGCCTGGGCGCCGCCGCGCTGCTGCGCGCGAGCCACGAGCAATATGTCAGCAACCCGTCCTGGCGGAACGGCCCGCAGGAGCAGATGTTCGCGCAAGCTTCCGAGCCTGCCCAGCCGGTGCTCGCGGTCCTCCGCGCCGAGCCGGAGGTCACGGCCGAACCCGAGCCGTCGGTCCGCGACCAGGTGCCGACCATTGGACTGCCGGCCACCGAGCCGGAGCAGGTCGCCGCGCTGACCGAGGCTGACGTCCCGACGCAGGCCGCTGCGCCTCCGGCGGAAGCGGCCGCCGTCGAGCCGGCCAAGTCCGAGACCACGGCGGACGCCCCTGCGCCGGCGCCCGCCGACACGCTCACCCAAGCCGACACGACGGCCTCGATTCCCGACGCCAAGCCTGACTCTCAGCCTGCCGCGGTCGCGACCGCCAGCGAGCCGGCACCGGTCGATCCCAGCGCCGCCCTCGCCTCCTCGGCGCCCGACGTCGCTTCAAGCAAGCTGGCCGCGCTAAACGATCCGGCGACGACGGCCGTGAAGGATGCGCCGGCGAAGGCCAAGGTCGAGAGCAAGCCCGAGAGCAAGGCCGACGACAAGGCGACCAAGCGCAAGGCGAAGGCGAAGAAGCCGCACCGCGTGGTGCGGCGCCCGCCGCCTCAGCAAATGCAGCAGCAGCTCGATCCGTTCGGTCAGCAGCAGCCGGCGTTCGCGACGACGACCGCGCGCACGCGCTGACTCCCTTCCTTCGCCTCTCCCCGCTAGCGGGGCGAGGGAGCGCACCGTTATCGTGGCGTTACGCCGGACCGGTCGCGATGGCCGGGCCGCCCTCCTGGCCCCATTCCGACCAGGAGCCGTCATAGAGCGCGGTGTCGGTGATCCCCAGGCGGTAGAGCGCGAGCGTCAGCACGCCGGCGGAGACGCCGGAGCCGCAACTCGTCACGATCGGCGCATCGAGCTTGACGCCGGCGCCCGTGAAGGCGGCGCGCAGCTCCTCGAGCGGCTTCATCGTGCCGGTCGCGGCGTCGAACAGCAGATTGTACGGCACGTTGCGGGCGCCCGGGATGTGGCCGGAGCGGATGCCCGGACGCGGCTCGGGCGCGCGGCCCTCGAAACGGTCGGCGGCGCGCGCGTCGATCACCTGCTCGGCACGGCTTTCGACATTGGCGATGAGCTGCTGCATGCTGCGCACGCGCTTCGGGTCAAAGCTCGCCTTGAATGTCGCCGGCTTCGGCTTCACCTCGCCGCTCTCCACAGGGCGCCCCTCGGCGCGCCATTTCTTCAAGCCGCCGTTCAGGATGCGCACGTTGCTATGGCCGAACGCCAGGAACATCCACCACGCGCGCGGCGCGGCGACCCAGCCGCCGGAATCGTAGAGCACGACGGTGTCGCTATTTCCGACGCCGAGATTGCCGACGTCGCGGCCGAACTGCTCGGCGCTCGGATACATGTGCGGCAGCGGGTTGGAATGGTCCGACACCGCATCGACGTCAAAGAACACAGCGCCCGGCAGATGCGCGGCGAGATAATCGTCCTTCGGCAGCGGCAGCACGCCGGGCAGCTTGAAGCTGGCGTCGAGGATCTTGACGTTGGCCTCGCCGATATGGGCGGCGAGCCATTCGGTGGAGACGAGGGGGTCGGTGGCCATTGATGCTTCCTTGTGGTCATTCCGGGGCGTGCGCGGGAGGTCGGAGCCTTAGCGCGTCAAACTCCACTGTCATCGCCCGGCTCGACCGGGCGATCCAGTATTCCAGAGGCAGTTGTGATTGAGCCGAGAGGGCGCGGCGTACTGGATTCCCCGCTTTCGCGGGGAATGACGGCGGAGATTGGCGCGACAGCGCAGCACCCCTCACCCCTTCTTCTTCGGCTCCCACTTCTCCGTCGGGCCGCCGGCATCGCGCCAGGCGGCGTAGCCGCCGGCGATGTGGGCGACGGGCTTGAGGCCCATGTCCTGCGCGGTCTTGGCGGCGAGCGCGGAGCGCAGGCCGCCGGCGCAGTGGAAGACGAACTTCTTGTCCTCCTGGAAGATCGGCTTGGCGTAGGGGCTCTGCGGATCGATCCAGAATTCGAGCATGCCGCGGGTGCAGGCGAAGGCGCCGGGGATGCGGCCGTCGCGCTCGATCTCGCGGGGGTCGCGGATGTCGACGATGACGACGTCGCCGTTCTTCGAGATCTCGATGGCGTCCTTGGCGGTGAGCGTCTCGATCTCGGCATTGGCCTCGTCGATCAGCGCCTTGATGCCGCGGGTGATGTTTTGGGGCATGTGGTTCTCCCTTCTCGTTGTCATTCCGGGGCGATGCGCAGCATCGAGCCCGGAATCCATTCATCTACACGGACTGCGGCCCGATGGATTCCGGGCTCGCGACTTCGTCGCGCCCCGGAATGACGACGGGAGACATCAGTGCGTCAATTCCTTCATCGCAGCTTCCAGCCCCTCGATGGTGATCGGATACATCCGGCCCGCGAAGATGCGCTTGATGATGGTGGTGGATTCCGAATAGTCCCAGTGCTTCTGCTGCACGGGGTTCAGCCACACCGCATGCGGATAGGTGCGGATGATGCGGTCGAGCCAGACCGAGCCGGGCTCCTCGTTGACGTGCTCGACCGAGCCGCCGGGCACCATGATCTCGTAAGGCGACATCGAGGCGTCGCCGACGAACACGATCTTGTAGTCGTGCGGGTATTTGTGCAGCACGTCCCAGGTCGGGGTGCGGTCGGTGAAGCGGCGCTTGTTCTGCTTCCACACGCCTTCATAGAGGCAGTTGTGGAAGTAGAAATATTCCATGTGCTTGAACTCGCTCTTCGCCGCCGAGAACAGCTCCTCGACCTGCTCGATATGCATGTCCATCGAGCCGCCGATGTCGAAGAACACCAGCAGCTTCACCGCGTTGCGCCGCTCGGGGCGCATGTGCACGTCGAGATAACCGTGATTGGCGGTCTCGCGGATCGTGGTGTCGAGATCGAGCTCGTCCGGCGCGCCGGTGCGCGCGAATTTGCGCAGGCGGCGCAGCGCCACCTTGATGTTGCGGATGCCGAGCTCGACATTGCCGTCGAGGTCTTTGAACTCGCGCTTGTCCCACACCTTCACGGCGCGGTTGTTGCGGTTCTTCTCCTGGCCGATGCGGACGCCCTCGGGATTGTAGCCGTGGGCGCCGAACGGCGAGGTGCCTGCCGTGCCGATCCACTTCGAGCCGCCCTGGTGGCGGCCCTTCTGCTCCTCGAGGCGCTTCTTCAGGGTCTCCATGAGCTTGTCCCAGCCCATGGCCTCGATCTGCTTCTTCTCTTCTTCCGTCAGGTATTTCTCGGCGAGCTTCTTCAGCCATTCCTCGGGGATCTCGGCCTTCTCCATGGCGTCGAGCAGGTTTTCCAGCCCCTTGAACACCGTGCCGAAGACGCGGTCGAACTTGTCGAGATTGCGCTCGTCCTTCACCAGCGAGGCGCGCGACAGGTAATAGAAGTTCTCGACCGTGTAGTCCGCAAGGTCGGCGTCGAGCGCCTCCATCAGCGTGAGGTATTCGCGCAGCGTCACAGGGACCTGCGCGTCGCGCAGAGAGGTGAAGAATTGCAGGAACATGGGTGACAGATTGCCCGTCGGGGGGCGAACGTCAAGGGGCGCTCCACCTCTCCCCGCTGGGGAGAGGTGAGCCGCGCCGATGGATCGGGCGATTCAACGTGGACCCGGATGCTTTTTGCTCTAGAATTGGCACCCTCACGGGGTTGTTTTGGGGACGTATGCAATGGGAATTCTCGCAGCGCTCATCATCGGCGCGATCGCAGGCTGGCTCGCGGGCAAGATTGTCCACGGGGCGGGATTTGGGCTGGTCGGCAACATCGTCGTCGGCATCATCGGCGCGCTGGTTGCGAGCTGGGTGCTGCCCCAGCTCCACATCCAGCTCGCCTCCGGCACGGTCGGCGCCATCGTGGACGCCACCATCGGCGCGGTGATTGTGCTCGTCATCCTTTCGCTGATAAAACGGGTCTGAAAGCCTGACCGAACCAGGAACGGCCGCCATGCGCGGCCGTTCGCTTGTCGTGACCAAGGCAACGAAATTGGCATTGCCTCACGACGACGACCAACAAGGACGCGCGATGAAATTTACCGGCACCAAGGACTATGTTGCGACCGACGATCTCAAGGTCGCCGTCAATGCCTCGATCGTGCTGGAGCGCCCGCTGCTCATCAAGGGCGAGCCCGGCACCGGCAAGACGGTGCTGGCGGAGGAAGTGGCGAAGGCGCTGAACGCGCCGCTTCTGACCTGGCACATCAAGTCCACCACCAAGGCGCAGCAGGGCCTCTACGAATACGACGCGGTGTCGCGCCTGCGCGACAGCCAGCTGGGCGATGCCCGCGTGTCCGACATCAAGAACTACATCAAGCGCGGCAAGCTGTGGGAGGCCTTCACCGCCGAGCAGCGCCCGGTGCTCCTGATCGACGAGATCGACAAGGCCGACATCGAATTCCCGAACGACCTCTTGCTCGAGCTCGACCGCATGGAATTCCATGTCTACGAGACCGGCGAGACGATCAAGGCCAAGCAGCGCCCGATCATGATGATCACCTCCAACAACGAGAAGGAGCTGCCGGACGCCTTCCTGCGCCGCTGCTTCTTCCACTACATCAAGTTTCCCGACGCCGACACGATGGGCCGCATCGTCGACGTGCACTTCCCCGGCATCAAGAAGCGCCTGGTGGAGGAAGCCCTGCGCATCTTCTTCGAGGTGCGCGAGGTGCCCGGCCTGAAGAAGAAGCCGTCGACCTCGGAGCTGCTGGACTGGCTCAAGCTGCTGCTCAACGAGGACATGAGCGTCGAGCAGCTGCGCGAGCGCGATCCGCGAAAACTGATCCCGCCGTTGCACGGGGCGCTCTTGAAGAACGAGCAGGACGTGCACCTGTTCGAGCGGCTGGCGTTCTTGAGCCGAAGGGAAGTGTAGGCGAGCGTTCGCTTGCGATAGCGCTCAGCTGTCACTCCAATCACCGATGTCATTCCCCGCGAAGGCGGGGAATCGAGTACGCCGCAGCCTCTCGGCTCAATCACAGCCGCCTCTGGAATACTGGATCGCCCGGTCAAGCCGGGCGATGACAGTGAGAGTGTGGCACGCGCCTGCTTCCACATCGTCATCGCAGACACACCTTCGCATCCTCGCGACGCATTTCGCCCGAGCTTTGCTTGCATTCCTCGCCCCAAAAGAAAGAGGGCGCAGGGAAGGCCGGGTGCTGACAACGCACCCGCGGTCCGCTGCGCGAAATGCACACGCAGAGAAAACCGCACAGCAGCATACAGGTGGTGCCAATCACTCGGCCTTCCCTGCGCGATGGTCGGACGGCTTATGCCGTGCTCTCCCGGGAGCCGAACTTTCCTTCTGGCCTCCCTCGCCCCGCGAATTGGATGATGCCGTCTGCCCGGTCGGGCTCGCGCACACCTCCGCGGAAGCTTGACCGTAGCAACGACGGCCAGGACCACACGGTTTTGCCGTACGCACGGCCCGCCCTTTCGCCGCAGTTTTCCCAGCCCTGTCGACAAAGCCGGAAACTTACAAGCGAGACGAAGCCTAGCAGCGCCGTTCGTCACACGCGGGGTTCAGGCTCACAGGAACACCCCGCCCTGCCCGTCCCATCTCGTGCCGACGCTGCCGCGTCCACCGCAACCCGGCCCGCGTTTCGAACGACTCGCGAACCGCCCCTCTTCGTCGGGCCGGGCTGTGTCGATTTATGCCGCAATTCCGAATTTCGGTAAAGTGGAATATTTTTGAGCTGAGGGATTGACGCGGTGGCGGGTGTTTTGCCCGACGGGCTACGGGCCGTGAAGCATCGCGGCCCACTCCAGAGCCGGAAGCACCGTGCCGACGAGCAGGCCATATGAAAAGGCCTTTTGAATTGGTGTGCCCCGAGGAAACCATCCTATTCCTCCCATGAAGTACATGACCGCCCAAAGGCCGGCAAACAGGGTCCAATCCCGCCAGCCCACGCGCAGCAGCAGGCCGACCGGAATAGCGGTGCAGAGAAATACGAGGCCGCAGAAGGCAATTTGGCCAACGGATTGCCGCTCAGTGCCGGATTGGGGCATTTCGCGTTCTGCCTATCGATGAAATGCGTGGGGCGGATTCGCCCAACAAAGATATCACGCCACCGCCGTGTCCGGAATCCTTGCGGCTTCCATCGGCTGCTTGCCGCGGATCAGATCCGAGGCGCGGTCGGCGATCATCATGGTCGACGCATTCAAATTCGCCGAGATCATGCGCGGCATGACGGAGGCATCGATCACGCGCAGGCCCTCAAGCCCATGCACGCGGAGCTGGTCGTCGACCACCGCCCAGGTGGAATCCGCCGGGCCCATGCGGCAGGTGCAGCCGGGGTGAAAGGTGGTGGTGCCGCGCTCGGTGGCGGCGTGCAGGAATTCGTCGTCGGTGTTGACGTTGGGACCGGGGAAATCCTCGTAGGCGTAATAGGGCGACAGCGGCGCACTCTTCAAGAGCCGCCGTGCCAGCTTCATGCCGCCGACGATGACGCGGCGGTCGAGCTCGGCGTCGAGATAGTTGGTCTGGATGATCGGCGGCGCGAACGGATCGGAGGAGCGGATGCGGACATAGCCGCGGCTCTCCGGACGCTGCTGCCAGGACGCCACGGTCATGCCGGGCTCGTCCTCGAGCTGGCCCTGCACGCCTTCCTTGTAGGACGCCGGCGTGAAGGTGAGCTGGAGATCCGAGCTCTCGGCGCTCTCGCCGGAGTGCCAGAAGCAATAGACCATGGTCGGCGACAGCGAGAGCAGGCCGCGGCGCGCGGTGGCCCATTTCAGCGCCTCGATCCACAGCGAGAAGCCGCGGCGAAGCTCGTTGATGGTCTTGATGTCTTTTACGCGCGCCACCGTGCGCGGGGCGTAATGGTCCTGCAGGCCCTCGCCGACCGGCAGCGCGTGACGCACGGCGATGCCGTGCTGCTGCAGCAGATCGGGCGAGCCGATGCCGGAGAGCTGCAGGAGCTGCGGCGAATTATAGGTGCCGCCGGACAGGATCACCTCCTTGTTGGCGCGCACCTCCACCGGCGTGCCGCCGCGGCCGCCCTTGCTGTAGCGCACGCCGACGGCGCGCTTGCCCTCGAAGATGATCTCGGTTGCGTGCGCATGGGTGCGCACATGCACGTTCGGCCGCTTCATCGCCGGCTTCAGGAACGCGGTCGAACCGGAGACGCGCAGGCCCCTCTCGATGGTGCGCTGGCAGTAGGAGACACCTTCCTGGGTCTTGCCGTTGTAATCGGGGTTGCGGGGAATGCCGAGCGAGACCGCGCCTTCCATGAAGGCTTCGCAGAGCGGATCGCGCCAGTCCATGGTGGTGACGGTGAGGTTGCCCTCGCGGCCGCGATAGGTGTCCTCGCCCTCGCCGACGCGCTTCTCCAGCCGCCGGAAGTAGGGCAGCACGTCGGCATAGCCCCAGCCGCGATTGCCCATCTGCGCCCAGGTGTCGAAATCCATCCGCTGGCCGCGATTGTAGATGTGGCCGTTGATCGAGGACGAGCCGCCGAGCGTCTTGCCGCGCGGCGCATAGATGCTGCGGCCGCCGGTCCATGGGCCCGGCTCCTGCTGGTAGGCCCAGTTGATGCTCTTCATGTGGAAGGTCTTGATGAACCCCGCCGGCAGATGGATGTAGGGATGCCAGTCGGAAGGCCCGGCCTCGAGCACGCAGACGCTGACGTTCGGGTCTTCGCTGAGCCGGCTGGTGAGCACGCAACCGGCGGAGCCCGCGCCGATGATCACATAATCAAATCTGTCCATGGTGACGTCCTTAGCGCGCGATAAGTATCGATTGAACCGGTGCCAGAAGCGGGCGCGCTTCACCTCTCCCGGAGGGAGAGGTCGATTTGCTGCCGGCGATGCGCAGCATCGTCCGCTGCAAATCGGGTGAGGGGCTCAGGTCCCACGAGAGACCGGTCCCCTCACCCGCGCCTTCGGCGCGACCTCTCCCCATGGGAGAGGTGATCGAGCTCGCGGCGAGATCGGGGCACATCATGACTAGCGCGGCTTGTCGTTGAGTTGAAATTCGAGATGCGCCTGCACCGTCGGCCATTCGGCGGCGGTGATGCTGTAGACCACGGTATCGCGCAGCGTGCCGTTCGGCGCGATCTGGTGACTGCGCAAAATGCCGTCCTGCTTGGCGCCGAGGCGCTCGATGGCGCGGCGGCTCTGGTGGTTGAAGAAATGCGTACGGAACTCGACCGCGATGCAGTTCAGCGCCTCGAAGGCGTGCCGGAGCAAGAGCAGCTTGCATTGCGTGTTGAGCGGGCCGCGCTGCGCGCTCTTGCCATACCAGGTCGAGCCGATCTCGACGCGGCGGTTGGCGGCATCGATGTTCATGTAGGTGGTCATGCCGACGATGTTGCCGCCGGCATCGAACACCGTGAAGGGCAGCATCGAGCCCGCGGCCTGCAGGCCCAAGCGGCGGTCGATCTCCTTGCCCATGTTCTCCGGCAGCGGGATCGCCGTGTACCAGAGCTTCGAGAGCTCGCCGTCCTTGACGGCCTCGACCAGCCCCGTGCGATGATCATGCGACAGCGGCTCGAGACGGGCGTGCTGTCCGCGCAGGGTGACGGGATCGGGCCAGGGCATTTGTATTGGTCCTCATGGTTGTCATTCCGGGGCGGTCCGCAGGACCGAACCCGGAATCTCGAGATCCCGGGTTCGGCTCTTCGAGCCGCCCCGGGATGACGATGGCGTACTACGCCATCGTCACTTATTCAAAAAATTCAACGGCAATCCGCCGCGCGGCCAGTCCATGGCGACCAGCTCGCCCTTGCCTGATAGCGTGATGTAGGCGGTCTTCAGCTCGGGGCCGCCGAAGGCGATGTTGGTGGTGACGCGGTCGCCGGTCGGGACCTGCTCCACCAGCGTGCCGTCGGGCGCGATCACCGAGATGCAGCCGGACACGAGCGTGGCGACGCAGACATTGCCGCCAGCCTCCACCGCGAGCGAGTCGAACATCTGGTAGCCGCCGAGGCCGCAGATCGGCTTGCCCCGCTCGCCGCGATAGATCGGATCGCGCGGCTTCAGCGTGCCGGGCGCGGAGAGCTCGTAGGCCCACAGCCGCCCGGTCGGCGTCTCCGCGATGTAGACGGTATTCTCATCCGGTGACAGCCCGATGCCGTTCGCCGGCAATATGCCGTGCACGATCTCGACCAGCTCGCTCATGCCGGGCTTGAGATAATACATGCCGCCGACGTCCATCTCGCGCGCGCGGCGCTTGCCGAGATCGGAGAACCACAGGCCGCCCTGCTTGTCGAACACCAGATCATTCGGCCCGCGCAGATCGTGCGCGCCGCATCTGGTCACGACGGTCTCGACCTTGCCGGATTGCAGATCGACCCGCTGGATCGAGCCGCCGAGATAATCGTCCGGCTGCGGGCCCGGCATGATCATGTTGCGGGTCGGGATCCAGGAGAAGCCGCCATTGTTGCAGATGTAGATCTTGCCGTCGGGGCCGAGCGCGGCGCCGTTCGGGCCGCCGGGAATCTTCGCGACGATCTCCTTGCGGCCGTCGGGATGGACGCGGGTCAGGCGCTGGCCGCGGATTTCCACCAGCACCACCGAGCCGTCCGGCATCGCGACCGGCCCTTCGGGAAATTCGAGGTCGGTGGCGAGAACACGGACGTCAGGCATTGTGAGACCCTCCCGGCTTGTTATGACTTGCACGGGATGTCCGGCATGGCTCCGCACGCAAGCTTTGCGTGCGGTTATGGCAAAGTCGCCGCGGCTTGCCAAGCAAGCGGGACGGTATGCCAGCGTTGCGGAAGCTCTACTCCCTCACCGGCAGCCAGATCTCGAAGCCGCCATTGCCGGTTATGGGATCGAAGGCCTCGCCGTAGCGCTCGAAGTTCGGCGCGTCCGCGGCCTCAAGACCCGATGCCGGCAGCCACTGATTCCAGATCGTGTTGACGGTGCGTCGGATCGAGGCGACGTGATCGGTATGGGTGAACACCGCATAACGCTGCTCGGGAATGCGGATGCGACCGAAGCGTCGCGGCAGGTCGGAGAAATCGGCGACCTCGACGCCGGCGATGTAGTCGAAATTGCCGGCATCGTCGCCATTGCAGCAGACGCCGTATGCGACTTGGTCTTTCCCTTGATCTCTCCCTTGGCCGACACGTGCGGGAAGGTCCGCGACCTCCTGATGGAAGCGCCGCCACAGGCCCGGGATCATGGCGCCGTTGTCGCAGGAGATGCGCTCGGCTGGACCGGCGACGAGGAAGGCTTTTGCGGTTTCGAACCGCGGCGGGGCGAGATGGTCGAGCATGGTGGAATCCATGAGGATCGGCTCCTGAAGCTTGAGGTGGCTGACGCACGTTGCCGCCCTCACCGCTTCGGGTGTGGCACCGAACTGGTCGCGGAACGCGCGGGTGAATGCTTCGTGCGAGCCGTAGTCCGCCTCCAGCGCCAGCGACAGGATGTCGGGCGCGCCGTTCGCGAGGCTGCGCGCGGCCTCCGTCAGCCGGCGGGCGCGCACGTAGCGGATCACGGGAAGGCCCGTGGCTGCGGCAAACGCCCGCACGATGTGGAACCGCGACACGCCCGAGACCGCAGCGATGTCATCCAGCGTCATCGGCTCGGCCAGATGGCTCTCGATATACCAGAGCGCGCGCTGCGCTGGATTCACGGCGGCTCAACCCTCGTTCGAAGCGCGGCCATGATGCGCATGCCGTCGGCCGCTCCGCTTGATCGGCATTGCTGTCCCGGCATGAGGATAGACCGGGAATGGCCACTGGCAACGCCCGGCGGTTCACGGTTACATTTCCCAGGGAACCGCTCACCAGAAAGCACGGAGGAACCGCGTCATGGAAATCACCGATGTGCGGGCGCACCATATCCGCATCCCCTATGACGCCGGTGTCGCCAGCTTCCGCCAGGGCGCCTCCGCGATCACCGCCCTCGACATGGTGCTGGTCGAGGTCTTGACCGATGCCGGACTGACCGGCTGGGGCGATGCTTTCGCCTATGTCTGCCCGCGCACCACGCGCAGCGCGGTCGAGGAGATGATCGCACCGCAGGCCCGCGGGCTGAAGCTGCCGGATGCCGACGGTATCCCCGCCGTCATGGAGCAGATCCAGCGCAACCTGCATCTGTTCGGCCGCTACGGCATCACCATGTTCGCGATCTCAGGGCTCGACATCGCGCTCTGGGACCTTGCCGCCAAGATCGAGGGCGTGCCGGTGCATCGCCTGCTCGGCGAGACCAGGCGCACGGCCATTCCGGCTTACGCGAGCCTGCTGCGGATCGGTACGCCCGACAACATCGCCGCCGAATGCCGGAAGGCGCTCGCGCTCGGCTATGGCGCGATCAAGCTGCACGAGACCACGGCGCCTGCGGTGTTCGCCGCACGCGAGGCGATCGGACCAAGCATTCCGCTGATGGTCGACATGAACTGCCCGCTCACGGCCGCGCAGGCGATCGCGTTTGCGCAGACGTGCCGCGACGCGCGGCCGATGTTTCTGGAGGAGCCGGTGTGGCCGCCGGAGGACTTTGCCGCGCTGGCCGAGGTCCGCAGCAAAGGCGGGCTCGACATCGCCGCCGGTGAGAATGCCTGCACGGACTATCAGTTCCGCCAGATGATGGAGGCGGGCGCGGTGAGCCACGCCCAGCCCTCGGTGACCAAGGTCGGCGGCATCACGGAATTTGTGAAGGTCGCGGCACTGGCCGATCGACGCGGCGTCAAGATCGTGCCGCACTCCCCGTATTTCGGGCCGGGTCTGCTCGCGACGCTGCATCTGCTGGCGACACGCGACGACGGGCTGGTCGAGATGTTCCACCTCAAGCGCGAGGCCTGCCTCTGGGGCGGCCGCGCGGATGCCGATGCTACCGGCCACGTCGCGGTGCCCTCGGGACCTGGGCTCGGCTATGAGCCCGACCCCGGCGTGATGGAGCGATATCGCGTGACGTGATGGCCAAGCTTATTTCGCGGCGTCCTTGGCCGGCGGCACGTCCTGCTTCTTCTTCAGATCCTCGGCCGTCTTCGCTTGGGCGGCCTGGAGATCGAGAAGCGTCTTCTGCAGGCCGGCGAGGTTCGTCTTCAGCGCGTCGATCTGACGGTTGGCGGCGTCCAGCTTCTGCTGATGATCGAGATTGAGCTTGGTGATCGTCTTCTGCAGGAAGTCGACATTGCTCTGCAGGCAGGAAGTGCGCCGCTCCATGGTCTTCTCGACCGTGCAGATCTCGATGCCGGGCACGTCCTGCGCGTGCACCGGCGCATGCGCCAGCGTTGCGAGCAGCAACATCGCGAAACAAATGCCGGCGTTTCGAAGCAGCATAAAAAGTTCCTCGTCCGATCAATCACGGCAATGTGCGCTGTTTGCGCACAGCCGGCAAAGGCTACCACACTCGTACCGCATTCTCGCGTTGAGCTTGCGCCGTTCCCTCGGACGGGGAACGATGATCCGCACGCGGAAGAAGTGGGCGCTCTTTCCGCGGCTTTGTTTAGGGGAGATTTTCGGAATGGCAACGCGCGATAGACGACTGGCGGAATTCGACGGCGCCGGAGAACCACCGCCGGGCCTGGCGCTCGAAGTGCTGTGCGAGGACCATAGCGGAACGTATCAATTGCCGTTCGCCTGCCGCTATGTCGAGGGACGCTGGCAGAACCACGAAGCCGGCATTGCGGTCGAGGCCACCGTCATCGGCTGGCGCCTGCCGCGCGTGAAGCAGCGCGGGGCCGCCTGAACCCCATATCTGTTCCAAAATGCAACGGCGCCGCGCTCCGCTTTAACGAACGGAACGCGGCCCGAACGAATCGCGTCCGAATCAGCCGGTTGGCCGTGTACGCACCTGTTCACGGCTAGATGTCGATGCGGCTGTGCAGGTGCGTACAATATCTGTGCGGCGGGGGAACGGCCTCGGCCGCGCGGGAGCGCCAAAGGTTAATCCTGACAAGGGTATAGCCGGCTCAGGCCGACCCGCCCGGCACCGCCCCCGAAACAGGCAAGGCCGCGCTCGCCTGCCTAATATTCGACCTCGAGCTCCTCGATCTCGGCCGGCTCCTCCCGTGCCGCTGCGATCCATTCCTGCATCTCGGGCATCGCCATGATGGTGTCGGCATAGGCCTTGAGCTGCGGCTCCAGCTTGACGTCGTAGGTGACGAAGCGCGTCACCACGGGCGCGTACATCGCATCCGCCATGGTGCGCTGCGCGCCGAACAGGAAGGGGCCGCCCGACCGCTCCAGGCAGTCGCGCCAGATCGACGAGACGCGGTCGATATCGGCCTGCGCGCGCGACCAGATCTTGAAGCCGGGAAATCGTCCCTTCAGATTCACCGGCAGCGAGGCGCGCAGCGTGGTGAAGCCGGAATGGATTTCGCCGCAGATCGAGCGGCAATGGGCGCGCTGGATGCGGTCATCGGGCAACAGGCCGGCCGACGGCATCACCTCGTTGAGATATTCGGCGATCGCCAGCGTATCCCAGACCACGGCGCCCTCGTGCCGCAGGCACGGCACCAGGATCGACGAGGACAGCAACAGGATCTCCGCGCGCGCCGACGGATCGTCCGGCGCGGTGACGATTTCCTCGAAATCGAGCCCGGAGAATTTCGCCAGCAACCAGCCGCGCAGCGACCAGGACGAATAATTCTTGCTGCTGATGGTCAGTGTCGCCTTTGCCATATGGCCCCTTCCCTGATCCCGCCTCTCCGCCGGCTCGCGGACGTGCCTGCCTGAGGTGAACAGCAAGCGACGTGCCAATTTTGCGGGCGGTCCGGCCGCCGGTTTGGCGTCGTTATTGCATGGCACCGCGGGACGGGTGGGCGTTCAGTTATGATGTCGATGAATTATCAGGCCTTTCAGAACCACATGGACCTGACGGCGCCGTGGCGCGCGGGGGCCTCGTCCGCGCTCAGGTTTCTCAATCTGGTGCCGCAGGGCATGTCGGATCAGCTCGTTGGCCGGCTCTCGGCCGCGCTGGAGCTGATCTCGCGCTCGACCCTGACGTATCACCGGCCGGCCTACGGCATCGAGCGCGTGATGGTGGGAAATCGCGAAGTGGCCGTCGCCGAGGAGATCGCCTACGCGACGCCGTTCGGCTCGCTGCTGCACTTCAAGAAGGACGGCGTCGGCGAGCAGCCGCGCATGCTGCTGGTGGCGCCGATGTCCGGCCATTTCGCCACGCTCTTGCGCGGCACCGTGCAGACGCTGCTGCAGGACCACGACGTCTACATCACCGACTGGCACAATCCGCGCGACATTCCGCGCAGCGAAGGCCGCTTCGGGCTCGACGACTACACCGAGCATCTGATCGAGTTCCTAGGCCAGCTCGGGCCGCGCCCGCACATGGTCGCGATCTGCCAGCCCTCGGTCTCGGCGCTCGCGGCCGCCGCGATCATGTGCGAGGACAACCATCCCTCGCGCCCGGCGACGCTGACGCTGATGGCCGGCCCGATCGACACGCGGATCCAGCCGACCCGGGTCAACGACTTCGCCAAGAGCAAGCCGATCGAATGGTTCGAGCGCAACCTGATCAACTACGTCCCGGTGCAATGCCGCGGCGCCCTGCGCAAAGTCTATCCCGGCTTCGTGCAGCTCACCGCGTTCGTCTCGATGAATCTCGAGCGCCACATCAAGCAGCATCTCGACCTCGCCAACCACATCGCCAAGGGCGAGAAGGACAAGGCCGCGACCATCAAGACCTTCTACGACGAATATTTCGCCGTGATGGACCTGCCGGCCGAGTTCTACATCGAGACCGTGCGCGACGTGTTCCAGGAGCACCTGTTGCCGCAGGGCAGGCTGATGCATCGCGGCCGTCCCGTGAACACCAGGGCGGTCAGCCGCATGGGGCTGATGACGGTCGAGGGCGAGAAGGACGACATCTGCTCGATCGGCCAGACGCTGGCCGCGCAGGACCTCTGCACCGGCGTGCGCGCCTATCGGCGCGTCCACCACATGCAGGCCGGCGTTGGCCATTACGGCGTGTTTTCGGGCCGGCGCTGGAACAACGAGATCTATCCGCTGTTGCGGGATTTCGTGCACGTCAATTCGTGAGGCGCCTGCCTCAGAAAACCGCTGTGCACTTTGCGCTAACGCGGCCCTTCGGGTCCAGATCATGCTTTGGAGTTGCTCTTCAAGCGCGCACCGAGCCGGGCCACGCGACGACTTGTCCTGACATCACAACGCGGTTGCGTCCGCTCTCCTTGGCGGCGTAGAGCGCCTTGTCCGCAGCCGCTATCAACGACGAGCAATCCGCCTTGTCGCCGAACGACATATGTGTGGCGCCGCCAATACTGAGGGTGACCTGCCTGGATGGCGGGTTCAGCGCGTGCAGGATGCCGAGGCCCTCAATCGCCTGCCGGATTCGCTCGCCGACCTGCTCGCAACCTCTTGCATCGGTATTCGGTAGCAGCAAGGCGAATTCCTCACCTCCGTACCGGGCCGCCACGTCTGCCGGCCGTCTGGCCTGCTGCGCCAGGACCCCGGCGACCGAGCGGAGACATGAATCGCCCGCCTGATGTCCGTACTGGTCGTTGAAACTCTTGAAATGATCGACGTCCATCAGCAGCAGCGACAGCGGCGTTCCTTCACGCCTGGCCCGGTCCCATTCCGCCTCCAGCCGCTCGTCGAAATGTCTGCGGTTTGCCAAGGCCGTCAGGCCGTCCGAACTGGCGAGAACCGCCAGCTTGTCCTCCAGATCCTTGCGTTCGGTCATGTCGCGCGAGATCGCCACCACGCCGTTGATGTTTCCACTCTGCGCACTCCTCGTGACGCGCAGTGCAGTTTCGACCCAGATATCTTCCTTCTCGCGATGACGGGTGCGATACGCGATTCTCGCCTCTTCGGCCTCGCCATTCATCAATGCGGAGATCGTTTGCTCAACCCGGGCCAGGTCCGCGGGATTGATGCCGGCGAGGGCTGATGTGTCCACCAATTCGGTCGGCGCCCAGCCGAGAATTCGAGCGGTGGACGGCGACGCATAGAGGATCCGTCCATCGACTGCGAGGCGCATGACCATGTCTCCCGACTGCTCTGCGAGGAGACGAAAATCCGCCTCCTTGGCGACCAGCGCGGCGGCCATCTTCTGTCGCTGGTGCAACTGGCGCACCAGCAGGAGGCCTGCAACACCGAGCCCACCTGTCAGCGCCAGGATTGCGGCCATGCGCGTCAGCGCGGCCCGGCGCCAGGGCGCCAAGACGTCATCTTCCGATTCCGTCGCAACGAGGAGAACAGGGTAGCGACTGCTGAGTTGATAAGAGCTCAGACGCCGAATGCCGTCGAGAGGCGAGGTGAAGTAGTAGACACCCGCAGCCGGCCGCTCGCGAATAGTCTTGAAAAGCGGAGCGCTCGACAGATCGCGGCCCGTATATCCGTTGTCCGGGCTACGCGCGAGGACAATGCCGCCCGTGGTCGCCATTGCGATTGAACCGCTCTGGCCGACGTCGAACCCGCGATAGAAATGTAGAAAATAGTCGACATCGATCGTCGTAAGGGCAACTCCGGCAAAACTGCCGTCAGGATGATTGAAGCGCCTTGATGCGGTTATGATCCATTGCCCGCCCGATCGGCTCTTCACCGGACTCCCAATAAAGGTTCCCCGGTCAGCCACGGCACGATGATGCTGGAAATACTCTCGGTCGCTGTTGTTGAGACGGGTGAAATCCACGGACTCGCTGGTTGCGAGCCAGCGGCCGGTCTCGTCGTAGACAAACACGGCGCGGATCCGGTTCGCGGCTTTGCGCCGGGTCAGAAAGGTCTGAATCTTGGCGATTGCCGCTGGCCCGGTTCCCTCCAGTTCGAGCTGGCCAACCAGCACATTCAGGACAGTGTCGGTAAGTTCGAACGTATCGTCTGCGTGTTGCGTCAACGACCGGGCCAGATTGGCCGTGTCCGTTTCGGAGCCCTTCAGCACGGTTAGTCGCGAGGACCATTCCCGCCAGCCGCTGAGCGCGACAATCGCCATACAGGCGACCGCTACGAATGCAGAGACCCACAACGTCAGACGCCCCTGGCGAACATCACTGCGGTGATCGATCAAGAGATGCTCCCTCCCCACCCTCACCTCCATAAACGCCTTGGGCCATGGGATAGTTGCACGTTCCAGTTGAGGTTTTGGCAGAGCTCCGGAGGGAGACCGGCATCGTCAGCGGCTTGACTGCCGATCGATAGCCCATGGGCTGCCTGGACGAAAGGAGATCACGGCAATCTGCCCGGCTTGAACGGCCTCGATCACTGTACCGGCCACTCGGCCAACTGAGTCCCAGTGAGACTTGTCGGATGCAAGCTTCGAACTCCGGCAAGATGTGCCAGATCGTCGATCCGCGGTTGAGGCCGAATGAGCAGGCTCTTTACCGGCAGACGCACCGTAGGCGAGAGCGAACCGGGCTTCGCGCCGGTTGTAACGATGTGAGGCAACGGCGCGGGCATTAACCAGATGTTCTTGAGCATCGCCCTGTTCACGGAGCATGCGACGACACCGTTGCCCTTCAGACGGACGACGGTAAAGAGTTTGCGGATTAACAGGTCTCGTTCAAGCGATTGCGGCAAATTGAACTGCACCCCGACGAGTCGGCCTCTTTGTTCTACAATTGTCGCGTCGATCCAGCCCACCTGCATGATGTGCACGCGCAGCGGTTCTCCAGCGCGAGGACAGTCAATGCCGGAGCCGAGCAGAACGCCCGCGCCAGAAAGCGACATGTTGCTCACGCGCCCGAAAAGCCGCTCGCCGGTCCCGGTCTGGATCAAGACTGATTCATCGATGTCAAAACGCTCCTCGGCGCGTCCCATCCGCGCCTGCAGCGAGGTCATACAGACGAAGAAGAGCACGACGATGTTCACCACCGACCAGAAAGCGACCATCGGCAAAGCGGCGGGATGATCGATCATCCGCCATTCCGGAATGGTGTTCAGAACCAGACCGACGACGGTCAACGCCATCAGCGCTGCCGACGGCCAGAATATCTCCGCGGCGTAGCTTGCGCGCCGCGCGGCAGCTCCCTTGGGCGTCACCCTGAACGCATGTCCCGTCGGCTTGACGAGAGTCCCGAGCACCGTCGGCAGAATCTTGAAGCTCTGGATCGTCGCCGACACCTGAGCGGCGAGCGGAAAGTGCTCGTGCGGCGCAAACCAAGAGATGCCGCCATTGAGCGCCAAGATCGCGGGGAACAAGTAAAAGAAGACCGACTCGGGAGTGACGTCGACGACAGGCGCCAGACCGGTCCACATGAACACGATCGGAACCACCACGACCATGAGCGCCCGCAAGCCCAATGAGAGCCAATGGGTCGGAAAGAACAGGAGCCGATGCATCAAGCCCAGTCCAGGGCCGAGCGGGCCGGCGGCGAGATACAGGGTCTGGATCGCGCCACGCGCCCAGCGTTGCCGTTGCACGAAGAACGCGTCAAGGCTTTCCGGCGCCAATCCAATTGCCAGGGGCTCGCGGAGATAACGGGTGATGTACCCTTTGCGCAGCAGGACCAGCGTCAGCAGGATGTCTTCGGTAATGGACTGGGTCGGCAAGGCATCCCCAACCATGCGAAGCGCCGCGCGACGCGTGACGGAGTTGGAACCGCAACAAAAGGCACTGTCCCAGCCGTCTCGCGCGGGCATGATAGAATCGAAGAAGAACCGCTGTTCGTCCGGCAGTCCCCTGTGCAGGCCGAGATTCGCCTGCATCGGGTCCTCGTTGTAGAAGGTGTGCGGTATCTGAACGATTCCGATCTTCGGATCCGCGAAGAAGCCCATCGTGCGCATCAGGAATTGGCGCTGCGGCACGAAGTCCGCGTCAAAGATCGCAAAGAACTCGCCGCTCGTCTGCGTCAGCGCATGATTGATATTGCCGGCCTTGGCATTCAAGTTGTCGGCGCGCGTGAGATACCCGGCGCCCTTTTCCTTGCAGAGTTCCTTGAGCCAAGGCCTGCGACCATCATCCAGGACCCAGACCTGGAAGTTTGGATAGTCCAGACACAGCGCGCCGGTGATCGTCTTTTCCAGCACCTCGAATGGCTCGTCATAGGTTGGAATAAGGACGTCGACCGATGGCAGTTCATCATCCGGAAGGCCGCGAAGCCGACGCTCGTGCTGATCTGCTTCGCTGCGGCGATCGGTCCTGCGAAGGAAAACCAGATAGAGAACAAACTGATCTGTGAAGGTCAGAAGCTCAACGAACAGACAGAACCAGATCCAGCAGACCTGATACCAGGTCCCGGTTGCCGGCAGCACCGTGGTGAAAATACGCCATTCGAGGTAGCGGGCTACGACAAGCCAAACGGCAACAAAGACCGCGGCACGCGCCCAAAGGCGCGCGACCGGAAAAGTCGGCGCCAACAGGTACATCGCTGCGAAGATGCACAGCATTGGCGCGAACAGCTGAAAGAGAGGCAGAGTCGTGGCTTGCACGGAAGGTCTCGCTCACAGGAATGACTGGTCGAGCTCCAGGCGAGCGGTCAGCCATTTCAACTTCGAGCTGACCAATCGAAGCAGGCCGTTGGCTCTGCGCTCGAAACGCACTTCAGCCAATCGCCCAATATCGCAGGAGCCACTGCGGTCGACCGACGTCTCATCGGACGGAAGCGAGATCTCAACGGTAATGTTACCAGGATCAGGCCGCGGCACCCGAGCCGCAAGCAGCCGATCATCAGCGTACGCCGCCGATCCGCGGACTTGCCGGACCTTGCCGGTCTTCCACTCCTGGCTGCCAATCAGGCGGACGGCAGCCGCGTCTCCGGCCTTGATCTTCTCGAAATCGCGCTCGGGGAGTTCGACAACGATGAATCGGCGTTCGCAATCCGCAAAATCGAAGACCGGCTGCCCTTCGACGACCATCGAGCCAGGGCTTGCCGCCACCGACCAGACCATGTGAGCTGCGGGCAAAGCCAGATCATAGTGATCGAGACGATCAAGCCGAGTGCGCTCCTCAGCGATTTCGGCAGCCAGCTGCGCCGAACGTGAGCTGTTTTGCAACAGATCCGTCTCGAGTTCTTGACGACGGAGAACAAGCCGCTCGCGCTGCTGTTGAGAATAGGGAACATCATTGGCATCGCCACGAAGGTAAAGACCCTTCTCGGCCGCCACCAGCTCGGTCTTGAGCCGCTGCAGGCGTTCATCGGCCATCTGGCACCGCGTTACGGTTGCCTCCTGGGAAGCTTGAGCCTCAGCGGAGCGAATCTTCGAACTGATGCCGAGCTTAACGAGCGTCTCCATCCGGCCGGTGACCTCGTTCCGTTGCCGCGCTTCGGCGAGACAGCCCCCTCTTTCAGCCTCTGTTTCTCCGATCTCGTGGCTGAGGCGTGCGACCACCCCCAAACGATAGTCCTCGCCACGGTCGCGGAGCTTGCGATCGAGTTCGGCGATTTCCTCCAGCTGCCGACGCGCGAGCTCGGCGCGTTTGCTGGACACCGCAATCTGCTGATCGAGACCCATGAGATGCCGGCGATCCGGCGACCGCGCCTCGACCAGCGGAATTGACCGAGCATGCTGGAAATAATCGCCCTTGCGCGGAAGACTAGGCGAGAGCTGCCCAGCAATCGGTGCAGCCACTCGCACGAGCTCGGCGTTGACAAAGGCGGAGGAAGCGATTCGGTAGGTCACGTACGGCAACAGGGCCCATCCACCGAGAGCGATGATCCCGAGCGCAAGGGCTCGACGAACAGCCCGACTACGAATGAAACGTTCGACCTGCAAGCGAACCACGATTGGATCTCCAATGCGCTTTGGTCGCGGCGTTTGCCCCCGCGAACGCAAACCAATCACCCCATGGCCCGGGCGTTGGGGCGTTGGGATGAAGCCGGCGTCTTGAGGCAATGAGCAATCGGACAACTTGCTGCTGGTCGAAACCAGGATTCGCCACCGCAGCAGACTCGCCCTCGCAACCACGAGAAGCATATCTAGCTTTCACCACAACAGGTTACGCTGTGTCAAAACCGGAGAACTACGGCTCCCGATCGAGGATCAAGATGCCGACCTGGTCCGGCTTGAAGTCGGCGCGGCGCTTGCGTCGATCGAATGGCGGCCCGGCCAACGCCCATTCCTGAGCAGCTGCTTCGCTTCTTCGAGTTCGGGAAGATTGTCCTCCGCCTCGAATTCAGCGAGCACGGGATCGAGCACCCGGGATATCGCATCCGCTCGGCCATTTGTCTTGTGCAGCCGTGCAAGTTCGAGCGCGCTGCGCAGCTCGAAAGTCCTGGTCTGCTGGTGTCGCGCGATGTCCAGCGCTCGCGCGAAGGCGTCTTCGGCACTGGGTTCGTCCGAAGGATCATGGCGCGACAAGAGTTTGCCGCGGACACGATGCAGCTCGGCATCAAGCCAATGCTGGCCGGATTGCGCCGTGCCGGCGATCAATTCGTTCAGGATGTCCAGCCCGGTCTCGACTTGGCCCAGCTCTGCATTCGCTACGGCGACGTGCATCCCCCAAAACGGTTCGCAGAGATAGCAATCGTTCTCGCGCAGCAAGGTCCAGCCGTGACGCATGTCCGCCAGTCCGGCCGTTCGGTCGCCGGCACGCCACTTGGCCAGGCCATTCAGGTAGGTGCCCGCGGCCACGTATAGCGGCATCGTGTGGTCGCGCGCGAGACCGAGCGCCAGGATCGTCTCTGTTTGCTGCAACATGCCCCCGCATACCCCGTCGAACACTGCGCGATGAACCAGCGCATTGGCCTGGGACAGCGCTCGTTTTTCTGCCGGAGCACCCACCGCTTCCGCGGCGAGCTTGCGCGCACGAGCGGTGCTGCCCAGCGGCCAGAGCACCAGGGCAAGAAATCTCATGATCACGAACGGCAGATCCAGCGCCGAAGCCCTGAAGGTCGCGGGATCCGGCTCGGCACCATAGATCGCCAGCGCCCGCTCGAGATGCGTTCTCGCATTCAAGTAATCGCCGGCGAACCAGCAGGTGACGCCGCCCGTCCAATGGGCAACCACGGCGGCCACCGGCGAGTCCGGTCGTCGGTCGGCGGCGCTCCTGATGGCGTCCGCCAGCTCCCGCATCGGAGCGAGTTCGCCGTGCGTCAGGCAGGCATTGAAGAGTCCCGAATGCACCGGCGCCAGCTCAACGGGATCATCGATGTCGGCTGCGAACTGGCGCGCACGCGTCCATGCCGCGACCGTTTCGGGAGCACTATGACCGAGGCTGCCCCTGAGTGCACGACCATATGCGATTTGAAGATGCAGCCTGCTCATCATCCGGCGTGGCTCGTCAGGCAACTGATCGGCGATCGCAATGGCCTTGCCGAGATGCGCGATCGCCTCGGAATAGGCCGAGCGTTTCAGTGCCTGCTGGCCCGCCTTGCGCCACCATTCGAGGGCGGCCTCGCTCAGCCCCGCCTCAGTGAAGTGATGCGCCAGGACTTCCGGCTCGGTCTCGGCGACGGCTGGAAACTTCTCGCGCAGGACCTCGCCAATTCGGGTGTGAAGCACCTGCCGTTTGCTCTTGAGCAGGCTCTCGTAGGCCGCTTCCTGAACGAGGGCGTGCTTGAAACTATAATTTGCTTCGGGCGGAGTCCCACGGCGCAAGAGCAATTCGGCCTCTTCCAGCTGTTCCAGCGCGGCGCTCAGGGTCAGATCATCGCGTCCCGCCACGGTCTTCAGCAGCGCATACGAGAAGTCGCGGCCGATGGCCGCGCCTATCTGTGCCACCTCCTTGACCGGAGCGAGCCGGTCGAGCCGCGCCATCAGCGAATCCTGCAGCGTCGCGGGGATGGCAAGCGGCGGCAGCGGACTGTTCAGGCGGTAGCGTCCGGCATCCTCGACGAGCAAGCCGGACTCCAGCACCATCTTGGTCAATTCCTCGACGAACAGCGGGATGCCATCGGTCTTGTCGATGATCTGCTTCATCATCTCGCGTGGCAGCTGGCGGCCGACGACCACCTGCTCCACCAGCGCGCGCGTGTCCTGCCGGTCGAGCCGGTCGAGCCGCAACAGACTGACGTTGGCAAGGCCCGACCAGGAGGGCTCGAACTCCGGCCGGGATGTCATGAGCACAAGTATCGGCAGGGCCCTGATCCGATCGACCGCGAGATCGAACAGCTCGAGCGTCGTGGCATCGGCCCAATGCATGTCCTCGCAGATGAGCAGCAGAGGCTGGCCTCGCGCCAATCCCTCAAGCTGATCGAGAAGGGCGGCAAACGTCTGTCTCCGCTGCTGCGCGGGGCTCAAGCCGAGGGGCGGGTAATGGTCGCCAATGGGAATCGAAAGCAGAGCCGCGATCAGCGGGGTTGCTCGGGCGACCTGCTGGGTTCCCAGCGCCAGCATGGCCTCGAGCTTGTCGAGCTTCTGTTCCGGCGTGTCGTCCAAGCGAATTCCGGCGGCGCGCTCGAGCTGCGCCACAAAGGGATGAAGTGCGCTGTTGGTGTGATAAGGCGAACACTGATACCGCACCCGACGGTGTGTCCCCAGCGAGGGGCTTTCGGACAATGTTGCCACGATGCGCGACTTGCCGATGCCCGCTTCGCCGGAAATCAAGACGATCTGGCCCAAGCCCTGCCATGCCTCCCGCTGGCGCGAGAGAATGAATTCGATCTCGTCCTTGCGGCCGACAAAGCCGATCGAGCGCGCGGCGCGGACCGCCTCGAAGCGGCTCTCCGATGCGCTCGCTCCTTCCACCGCCCAGACCGCGATCGGCTCGCTTATCCCCTTGACCTCGCGCCGGCCGAGATTGCGGAAGGTGAAGAGGTCGCCAAGCAGCCGGCGTGTCGATGAAGCAACGACGACCGCCCCCGGCTCCGCCAGACTCTGAAGCCGCGCAGCGAGGTTCGGCGTATCGCCGATGGTCGCGTGTTCCTCCGACGCATCTCCGCTGATGAGGTCGCCGACCACCACGAGCCCGGTCGCAATTGCGATCCGAAGTTCAACCCGTTCGCCCGCGCCTGTCTTGAGCTGGCAAATCGCAGCGATGATATCGAGGCCCGCTCGCACTGCGCGCTCCGCATCATCTTCGTGGGCGCGCGGATAACCGAAGTAGACGAGGATTCCGTCACCGACGAACCTGGCTATCCTGCCGTCGTAAGCGGCGATGACGCGCGCGCATGCGACGCGGTAGGCCCGGATGACTTCCCACAGATCCTCGGGATCGAGACGCGCTGAGAGTGCAGTGGATCCGACCAGATCGCAGAACATGACGGTGAGGTGGCGCCGCTCGGCGTCGTGAGGAGGAGACGGCGACGCGATCAACGCGGCTGGATCGAGCTCGGCAATGGCACGCAGCATCTTGCGGCGATGACCGAGCAGGACCCCGAGCTTGTCAAAGTCCTCGTCCATCAGTTCGGGGAGGATGCCCACGTCGATGCCATTCTGGGCAAAACGCTCCGCGTATTGCCCAAGCCCCAGCTTCTCGAGCCACTCCGCAATCTGCATCGCTCCACCGATCTTATGACTGGCAGTTAGCAGAATTCTGGACCACGGCCGCGCGGGAGAATATCCCAACGCCGCAATGATGGCACGTCTTGTTTGTTGCGCGAAAACTTAGGTTACTCAGTACCGGTACGGTTTCGATCGGGACACTGCTCGATGCCAACGGCTGCGCTACCAAACATCGCTGGCGCGCAGCGTTGGACAGCAGAGGTTGCGATGAGTCGCCATTGCTCCTTCCAGACCTGAAGCCGAACCAACACTGCGGCTTGCGCTGACGTACGATGTCAAGCGGACGCTTTTCCGTGAGCGCACGTCCTTCATTGCTCGTTGATGGGCGCTTCGTCGTTGCGAGCCATCGTGCCCGCCGCAACCTGAAGCGAAGAACCAACCACCCAACAGCCGGCCACAAAGGCGATCAGGCCGTTAGGCAGATTTTGATCAAGGACAAGAATGCTGACGGACAGAGTCGCGGCAATCGCTGCGCTGAACGTTCCGGCGGCACTCATGATCTCGGCCGGCTCGGAACCGTTCCATTCTTCCGAGATGCCCGATGTCGACTTCCGTGCGACATTGCCGGCCAAGTCGATGCCGACATAATAACTGAGAGCTCCGTAGAGCATTGTTATCAGCACGATCCAGCCGCTTTCAAACAGTCCGCCTTTCTGACGCAACAGGGTCGCACCCACATAGAGGCCGCAAGAGGCTCCAACGGCTGCCAGTCCAATTCTTTCAAGGAGATGGGCCGACTTGATCAGACGGGAACGAGGGATCCGAAGACTGCCGACCTGCCTTGTGAGGGAAAATGCGTTGGAAAATGCGCTGCTTATCTTCATTGGGGGCTCCTTCTGAGTAAATGGCAGCCTACCGGCCGACCCGAATGGAAGCTGCCAGGACGCGTTTCTCGATGCCCTTGATTCCAATTCCTGAAAAATCTGTGCTGAGTGATGGGGCTGGCTTGCTCGTGAGCAAGACGAGGAGCCAATCCAAAGCTGCGAGCACGCGGCTGCGCAGGCATTGCATCTCACCCGTGTTCGTCAATCAGGTCCGGGTGCGGCAATTTCTTGCGGAAGTGGTAGTTCAGAAAGAGAGTGATGGAGTATGAAGCGGTTCACATGCCGCTGTTCCCTGTCGCTCCATCCGCTCACGATTTCCGGAGAATGCGGAGCTCGCAGTCAGCCCGACCATTCCTCGCCCCAGACCTGAACGACGTGGCCGGGCGAGACTTCGCGATATTGCCGCACCGGCGGCTGGTAATCCGGCGCGCGCACGGGACTTCTGATCTCGTCGTTCGACACATCGCGCCGCGTGCCGCGACGCGAGGGATCGGGCACCGGCACGGCGGCCATCAGCTTCTTGGTATAGGGATGCTGGGGATTGCCGAACACGGATGCGCGCGGGCCGATCTCGACGATCTCGCCGAGATACATCACCGCGACGCGGTGGCTCATGCGCTCGACGACCGCGATGTCGTGGGAAATGAAGAGATAGGCAAGGCCCATGCCGGCCTGCAGGTCGAGCATCAGATTGACGACCTGCGCCTTGACCGAGACGTCGAGCGCGGAGACCGCCTCATCCGCGACGATCAGCTTCGGCCCGAGCGCGAGCGCACGCGCGATGCAGATGCGCTGGCGCTGGCCGCCTGAGAATTCGTGGGGAAAGCGCGCCGCCATGTCGGCGGCGAGACCCACGCGCACGAGGAGGTCGGCGACCTTGTCGCGCGCCTGAGATGCGGTGGCGAGGCCGTTGGCGAGCAGCGGCGCCGCGATCGCCGTCCCCACCGACATGCGCGGATTGAGGCTCGCGAACGGATCCTGAAAGACGATCTGCATGTGCTTTCGAACGTCGCGCAAGGCGCGGCCATTCATGGCGAGGACGTCCTGGCCGTCGATCAGCACGGTGCCGCTGTCCGGCTCCGTCAGCTTGAGGATCGAGCGTCCCGTGGTCGACTTGCCGCAACCGGACTCGCCGACCAGCGCCAGCGTCTCGCCGGCCCGCAAGGTGAAGGAGACGTTCTCGACCGCATGGACGCGGCCCGAGACCTTGCCGAACAATCCGGAACGGATCGGAAAGCGCGTGGTGAGGCCAGCGACTTCGAGCAGCGGCCGCTGCGCCGTCGAGACGGTGTCGGGCGTCTCCGCCGGCTCGTCCGAGCTGCCCGTCACCTTGTCGACGATCGGAAACCGCATCGGCCGCGCGCGGCCGTCCATCGAGCCGAGCCGCGGCACCGCGGCGAGCAGCGCGCGGGTGTAAGGATGCGAGGGCGTTTCGAAGATGCGCGCGGTCGTATCCGTCTCCACCGCCTGGCCGCCATACATCACCACGGTGCGGTCGGCGATCTCGGCAACCACGCCCATGTCGTGGGTGATGAAGAGGATCGACATCCCCTCCTCCTGCTGGAGCTGCTTCAACAGCTCGAGGATCTGGGCCTGGATCGTGACGTCGAGCGCGGTGGTCGGCTCGTCCGCGATCAGGAGCTTCGGCCTGCAGGCCAGCGCCATCGCGATCATCACGCGCTGGCGCATGCCGCCGGAGAAGCGATGCGGATGCTCGTGGAAGCGCGATTGCGCCGCCGGAATGCGGACGCGATCGAGCAGGCGGATGGTCTCGGCTTCCGCCGCCGCGCGCGACAGGCCGCGATGCTGGATCAGCGCTTCCGCAATCTGGAAGCCGATGGTGAGCACCGGATTGAGGCTCGTCATCGGCTCCTGGAAGATCATGGCGACATCGTTGCCGCGGATATCCTTCATGCGCGCTTCCGGCAGCGTCAGCAGATCGCGGCCGGCCAGCGTGACACGTCCCTCGATGCGGCCGATCTCCATCGGAATGAGCCGCATGATCGACAGCGCGGTCACGCTCTTGCCCGAACCGGACTCGCCGACGATCGCCACGGTTTCGCGCGGCGCCACGTCGAAGGAGACGTTGCGGACGACGGGAATCCATCGTCGCTCGAGCATGAAGGAGGTGGTGAGACCGGAGACCGAGAGCACGGGAGCCAGTGCTTCGGCGGAGAACCGCTCGGGTGCGTTTGCGCTGGTGTTCATGCGCGGCTCACTAGGCTTGCCGAAAAGGCGGTGCGCCCCCTCCCCCGCCTGCGGGGGAGGGTCGGGGAGAGGGTGTCTCGACAACGAAGGCTCCCCCAGAGGAGAGAACCCTCACCCGGCGCTTCGCGCCGACCTCTCCCGCAGGCGGGAGAGGTAAACTGCGCTCGTGGCTGCACCGACGTTCCCATCATCACCTCAATATCCACGCGTGCGGTCAACAAGGCCCGGCAGTTCCTCGCCGCGGCGGTGGCGGGCGATGACGTCGAGCACGAAATCGACCGCGGTATCCGGCGTCGTCATGCTGGCATTGTGCGGCGTCAGCAGAATGCGCGGATGGCTCCAGAACGGATGGCCTGGCGGAAGCGGCTCGGGATCGGCGACGTCGAGCACCGCAGCTGACAACGCGCCGCTGTCGAGCGCCGCGAGGAAATCAGCCTCGACGAGATGCGGACCGCGGCCGACATTGACGAGCCCCGCCCCGCGCGGCAAGCGCGCGAACAGGTCTGCGTTCAGGATGCCGCGCGTCTCGTCGGTGAGAGGCAACAGGCAGATCAGAATGTCGGCTTGCGCAAGAAATTCGGGCAGCGCTGCTGCGCCCGCGTAGCAGGTCACACCTTCGATCTCGCGCGGCGAGCGGTTCCAGCCCGATAGCGGGAAGCCGAATGCCTTGAGGCGATCGAGCACGGCCTGCCCGAGCTGGCCGAGCCCCATCACGCCGACGCGCCGGCGCCTGGCCGGCGTGATCCGGATCTCGCGCCAGACCCGCTCCTTCTGCTGGCTGATGAAATGCAGGAGGTCGCGATGCAAGGCCAGCACGGCCATGGTGACATATTCGACCATGGTCTCGGCAATGCCGGGCTCCAGCATGCGGACCAGCGGAATGTGCGCCGGAACTTTCGTGGCATCGAACTGGTCGACGCCCGCGCCGACCGAGAAGACGAGCTCGAGGTTCGGAAAGGTCGCCGCGATATCGTCCGGCGGCACCCAGGCCACGAGATAACGCACCGCGGCGGGATCGCCGATGTCGGGCCAGAGCCGGAACGGCAGACGCGGCGCGCGCTCCGCGAACAAGCGCGCCCATTCGGCGCCGCGCACCATGTTGGCCTTGTAGAGAACCGTCATGCGGTCCTCAGAACGGGCTGACCGGCGCCAGCCGCCGGCCGTCGATCATGCGCTTGTGGCTGTAGGCGGCGGGATCGACCAGCGGCGTCGCACCGGTGACGATGTCGGCGGCGAGCTTGCCGGCGGCGGGGCCGATGCCAAAGCCGTGGCCGGAGAAGCCGGTGGCGAGGAAGAAGCCCGGCAGCGCATCGACCGGCGAGATCACGGGGATCGTGTCAGGCGTGCAGTCGATGGTGCCGCCCCAGGCCTCCGCGATCTCGATGTCCTTCAATTCCGGATTCGCCTTGATCAACGCGGCCAGTGCGGCATTGACCAGCGACATGTCGGGCTCGGGATCGCGCACGCGCTCGGTCTCGAACGGCGACGGCTTGTCGAAGCTCCAGCTGGTGCCACGCACGATCTGCTCGAAGAAGGACTTGCCGAACGAGAGCTTCAGCCCGTTCTTGCGATGCAGATAAGTCGGCCAGAACGTGCGGGCGTAGCGGAACAGGTCGGGCGACAGCTCGACCGTGCCGCGGTTGCGCAGCGCCAGCGTGAAACCGCCGTCGAGGCGGCGACGAATGCAGTAGAAATCCGTGCCGAGCGCGCCGGAGGTGATCTCCGGTCCTGGCGTGGTCCGGCATGCGGTGGCGTTGACGAGACCGATCGGCAGCTCGATGCCGTGACGCCGGCAGAACAGCGACGACCACGCCCCGCCGGAGAGCAGCACCGATTGGGTGCGGATGGTGCCCTTCTCGGTGACGACGGCGCTGACGCGCCCGCCGGTCGTCTCCAGCCCGCGTGCCGCGCAGCCCTGATGGATGGTGACGCCATGCTTGCGCGCGGCAGTCGCCAGCGCGGGCACCGCCATCGACGGCTCGGCGCGGCCGTCGCTCGGCGTGTGCAGGCCGCCGACCCATGTGTCGGTACTCCCCGGCATGCGCTCGGCGACCTCGGCCGGCGTCAGCACGGTGGAGTGGACCTGCATCTCGCGCGCGACCGCGGCCCAGCGCTCCCAGCTTGCGAGCTCGTCCTTGCTCTTGGTCAGGAACAGAACGCCGGTGCGACGGAAACCGGCATCGACGCCGGCATCGTTCTGCATGTCCTCCCAGAGCCGGAGCGCCTCGCGCGCCAGCGGAATCTCCTCGCGCGCGCGGCCCTGCTGCCGGCACCAGCCCCAATTGCGGCTCGACTGCTCGCCGCCGACATGGCCCTTCTCGACCAATGCGACCGAATGGCCCTTCTTCGCCAGATGATAGGCCGCGGACACGCCGATCACGCCGCCGCCGATGACGACGACGTCCACCTGCGCCGGCAGGCGTTCGTCGCTATTGATGCGGTTGAGCGGCGGGGACATGGGGCACTCCTGGCGTCGGTTCGATCGAGGTCTGGTTCGTCATGGGATGTTCATGCGCGGGTCGAGCGCATCGCGCAGGCCATCGCCGAGGAAGTTGAAGCTGGTCACGGCCAGCGTGATGGCGAGGCCCGGCGCGATCGCGAGCCACGGCGCGCTGGTGAGATAGATCTGGGCGTTGTTGAGCATGTTGCCCAGGCTCGCGGCCGGCGGCTGGACGCCGTAGCCGAGATAGCTGAGATAGGATTCCAGCAGGATCGCCTTGGCCACGTTCAAAGTTGCCGCCACCACGATCGGCGCGATCGCGTTGGGCACCAGCTCGCGGAACATGATGCGCAGGTTCGACGAGCCGAAGGCGAGTGCGGCGACCGCAAACTCGCGTTCCCGGAGCGAGCGGACCTGGGCCTCGACGACGCGGGCCACCCACATCCAGGCGGTCGCCGCGATCAGCACGGTGGTGGTGACGAGACCGGGCTCGGTGAGCGCGGCCAGCGCGAGCAGCAGAAAGATGGTCGGGAAGCACAGCACCGCATCGACGAGCCGCATCAGGACAGCGCCGACCAAGCCGCCATAGAAGCCGGCAAAGGCGCCGACGACGATGCCGACGACCATGGCGATCACCATCGCGACGATGCCGATCGTGAGCGAGACGCGTGCGCCCATCATCAGCCGCGCCAGCACGTCGCGGCCGAGCTCGTCGGTGCCGAGGACATGAGCCCCGGAGAGCGGCGGCGCGAACCGCTTCATGATGTCGATATAGGTGTCGTCGAACGGCAGCAGATAGGGGCCGAAGACCGAGCCGAGCACGAGCACCAGAATGATGACGGCACCGGCGAGCGCCAGACGATGCCGGCGGAAGCGCCGCCAGGCGGCCTGGCCAGGCGCGAGCTGGACGGTGGAGATGGTCGCAGCCGTCATCGCTAGCCCACCCGGATACGCGGATCGACGACGGCATAGAGGATGTCGGCGAGCAGCGAGCCGATCAGCACCATCGTCGCGGAGAACATCAGGATGCCCATCACCACGGGATAATCGCGATAGCCGATGGAATCGAGGAACAGCCGCCCCATGCCGGGCCAGGTGAACACCGTCTCGGCCACCAGCGCGCCGCCGAGCAGCGTCGGAAACTGCAGGCCCGCCACCGTGATCATCGGCAGCAGCGCGTTGCGAAGCGCGTGCACGGTGAGAATGCGCCATTCCGGCATGCCCTTGGCGCGCGCGGTGCGGATGTAATCCTGGTTGATCACCTCGAGCATGGAGGAGCGCATGAAGCGGCCCCACATCGCGGTTTCGACCAGCGCCAGCACCATCGCCGGCGCGATCAGATGATGCAGCAAATCGAGCAGCGAGCCGTCGCCGATGGTGTGCCGGTTGCCGGCCGGCAGCCAGCCGAGCTTCACCGAGAACACGTAGATGGTGACGAGGCCGAACCAGAAGGTCGGGATCGACAGCGCGATCATGGCGCCGACGGTGGCGAGCGTGTCGAACAGCGAATAGCGGCGCAGCGCGCCGAGGATGCCGATCCAGCAGCCGAGCAGCACCGCGATGATGGTCGCCGTCGCCATCAGCTCCAGCGTGGCGCCGAGATGCGAGGAGACCACCGACAGCACCGCCTCGCCGTCGCGATAGGACTTGCCCCAATCGCCCCGCAGCATGCGGCCGAACCAGTCGAGATATTGAACCGGCAGCGGGCGATCGAGCCCGAGCTGCCTGGTGACGCGATCGAGATCCTCCTGCGTCATCTGCGCGGAGGCCGCGAATTGCGACAGCGGACCGCCGGGCGCCAGATGCAGGATGGCAAAGCCGATCGCCGAGACGATCACCAGCAGCATGATCGCCTGCGCCAAGCGGTTGACGACGTAACGGGCCATCTCAGGCTGCCCGATCCGTCAGGCCCAGTACCATTCGCGGATGTTCCAGCAATTGATGGAGGTGTTGATGTTGGGACGGAAGCCTTGCAGCCCCTCCTTTACGCCTTCGGCGATGAAGCCCTGGAACATGGGCAGGATCGCAAAGTCGTTGCGGATCAGCTTTTGCAGCTCGCCATAGGTGGTCTTGCGCTGCGCGATCTCGAACTGCCTGGCGCCTTCGGCCAGCAGACGATCCGCCTCCGGGCTCTTGTACTGATAGGTGTTGTAGCCGCGGCCGCCCTGGGCCGGGATGGCGCCGGAGCCGAAGCGCGGCGTCACGTCGGGATCGCTGCCGAGCATGAAGTTCACGGCGACCAGCACCGAATTGAATTTCGACTGCTGCCAGAAGTCGCCCCAGATCACGGCCGCCGGCATGTTGTTGACGCGCATCGCAGCGCCGATCGCGCGCCAGTCCTGGACTAGCAGCTGCTGGGTCTGCTCGCGCACCGCGTTGCCCGACGTCGTCGAGTTGGTGAATTCGAGCTTGACGCCGCCCTTCTCGCGCACGCCATTGGCGCCGCGCACCCATCCGCTCGCATCGAGCAGCGCGTTGGCCTTGGCGGGATCGTATTTGTGCTGCGGCAGGCCCTGCTGGAACGACCAGGCCTGTTGCGGCACGAAGCTCTCGGTCTGCGTCGGCAGGCCGTAATAGAGCGCATCGATGATCGCCTGCTTGTTGATGGCGAGGTAGAGCGCCTCGCGCACCGCGCGGTCGGCAAAGGGGCCGAACTCCAGATTGGGCGCGATATGCTCCACCGAGGAGGTCGAGGAGACGACGATCTTGCGGCCCTTCAGCGTCTTCGCCTCCTGCACGAAGTTGGGCAGGATGCCTTGCAGGCCGGTGTAGTCGACCTGGCCGGTGCGGAACTGGGTGTAGAGGACGGTGAGATCCGGAATGTACTTGAAGACCACGCGTTCGACGTAAGGCCCCTTGCCGTGATAGCCGGTGTGGGCGTTGAGCAGGATGTGATCGCCCGGCACGCGTTCGCCCCAGCGGAACGGGCCGGTGCCGACAGGCGCATTGTGGAACGGCGAGGCGTTCGGATCGGACACCTTCTCAAGGATGTGCTTGGGCACGATGAAGGTCAGCGATCCCAGGATCGACATGTAGGGCGAATAAGGCGCTTCCATGCGCCAATGAATCTCGTCGGCCGCGACGACCTTGATGTCCTTGACCAGGCTGTGGCCGACGCGGCTGCGCGCGCGGAAATTGGAATCGTTGATCAGCTCGAGCGAGAACTTGACGTCGTCGGCCGTGAACGGCGTGCCGTCATGCCACTTCACGTCGCTGCGCAGCTTGATCTTCCAGGTCAGGCCGTCGGCCGACAGGCCGCCATTCTCGATGGTCGGGATTTCGCGGGCGAGATCGGGAACGAATTTGCCGGCGGGGTCGATGTACCAGAGCAGCGAGAACACCTGCCACCAGACGCCCTGATCGACCTCGATGCCGGGCATCAAGGGATGAAAGACGGTCGGCTCCTGCGACAGCGCCGCGATCACCTGCCCGCGCGGCTTGTCCGGCGGATTGGAGGGACGTTCGCTCTGGGCATAGGCGTGGCCTGGAAGCGTCAAACCCGCCGCGGCGCCCGCACCGAGCTGGAAGAATTGCCGGCGGCTTGGAATGCCGAAGTGGACTCCGCCAACGCCGAACCTGTCGGTGCTGTCTGCCATGACCAGTCTCCGTTCCGCACGCGGCACCGTCTCCCGCGCCCCGAGACCCCGGCAAAGGGACAGGAGTGGGCTTTAGTGCTTCTAAATTTTTCAAACAAAATTTCATCACGACTAAATACAACTGTCAATCGCATTGCTAGTATGCGCGACCTTTTCACTCCGGCTGATGCCTCGGACCGATACGTCCTGGGCTCGTGATGATGCATGGGAGAGCGACATGGATGGTCGCGGCGACACCAACAATCCGAAGGACGCCCCGACCAGCGAGGCGGACGATGCGGTCGACCAGCGGCTCGGGGAGACCGTGCGGCTGCTGCGTCAGCGCGCCGGCTTCTCGATCCAGGACGTCGCCAACAAGACGGGCCTGTCCACCGGCATGATCAGCCAGCTCGAACGCGCGCGCGCCATGCCGTCGATCCGGACGCTGCGCCTGCTCAGCATCGCACTCGACGTGCCCATCTCCTATTTCTTCGAGACCAGCGATCCCGCCGAGGTGCCGCGCTACATCGTGCGCAAGAACAGTCGCCGGCTGCTGCGGCTCACCGCCAGCGGCGTCGTGAAGGAAGCCCTCACCCCCGAAGGCAAGGGCCAGCTCGAGCTCTACGAGCTCACGCTCAATCCCGGCGCCTCCTCCGGCACCGACTTCCTGCAGCACACCGGCGAGAAGGCCGGCTACATCCTGTCCGGCAGCCTGCGGCTATGGCTCGACAACCAGGCCCATGTGCTGGAGGCCGGCGACAGTTTCCGCTTTCCGAGCACCGTGCCGCACATGTTCGACAATCCGACCCAGCAGGCGGCGCGCGTGATCTGGGTGACGACGCTGCGCGAAGATCGCGGGACTGTTTAACGATCCTTCAGCTCAGCCGCCGCCGCAACGTGGCCGAGGGCGTCTCGCCGAATTTGTCGCGGTAGGCCCCGGCCATGCGGCCGAGATGGCTGAAGCCGAGATCGAACGCGATGTCGGTGACGGAGGCATCGGGCGATCCTTGCGCGAGCCGGGCGTGCAGATCGGCAAGGCGCATGTCGAGCAGCATCCGCGAGATCGACTGACCGAAATGACGGCGGAAGCCGAGCTGGAGCGCGCGGATGCCGATGCCGGAGGCGCAGGCGAGCTGCGCGAGGTCGAGCGGCTCGGCGGCATTGTCCGCAAGATGGTCGCGCGCCGCGCGGAGCGCGCGCGGCAGCCGCTCGGCCCGGCCGGAGAATGTCGTGATCGCATCCGACAGGCCATGCCGCTGGCCATTGAGCAGATGGTCGAGCAGCAGTTCGCGCCAATCGGCCATGGCGAGCGCCGACAGCCTGCCGGACGGACCAAGACGCTCGGCGAGTGACATCAGCTCGGCAAGACGGGTTCGCAGGACCCGCCCGGCCGGCGTCCCCAGGTCGATCACCGGATCGAACTCGACCGTGCCCGATGCCCTGCCCGACAGCGCCGCGGCGCGCTGCTCGACGATGCGGCGGTCGAGCAGCAGGATCGCCTGCGCGCAGTCGTGCCACATCATCCGGGTCGGGACCGTCGGCGACAGCAGCGACGCCGTCCGCTCCGGCGCGGCCTCGATCTGGGTGATTCCGGCGCGGATATGGGCTGTGCCCGTGAGCGGAATCTGCACCAGGAAGAAGCGCTCGAGGCAACCGGGATCGATGCAGACCGATCCGCCGTAGGCGACGTAATTGATCGAAAAGCCGTCGAAGGCGGCGCAATTGTGCCGGGCCGAGAAGCCGGCCGCGCGCGCCTGTGCCGGCTTGAGGTCGTGCGGGCAGAAGATGCGTCCGATCTCTTCGGCCGCTTCGTCGACATCATCGGTGGTGACGCGGGCGAAATCCGCAAGCCGTTCGGCTGCGGACGCCCTTGCGCCCATTTCCAGCACGGCTGCGGACATCGTCGACCACGCTTCGCGTCACGGAATTGCTTTAAGCCTATAATAATTCTCCGGACGCGAAAAGGCCGGCCCTGCCAAAATCGTCATGCTGCACGGCAACAGGCGCTCCCCGGATTCGTTTAGCGGATAGACAGCCTCCCCTTGTCGACGGAAGCTCCATCCCCGCCGGAATCCAATAGGAGCGCGCCATGACTGCACTCGAAAAAGGCATTACCGCTAACGGCACAGGCTACGGCGGCAAGAGCTGGAACATTCTGGGCCAGGTCTATTTCCCCAAGGCCGTCACCGATTCCACCTTCGCGTTCGAGACCAACAGCGATCCCGGCCAGTTCGTGCCGGTGCACATCCATCCGACCCAGGACGAGTTCATCCTGGTGCAGGAGGGCACGCTCGACCTCAAGCTCGACGGACAATGGGTCAAGGCCCATGCCGGCGACCTGGTGCGGATGCCGCGCGGCATCCCGCATGGCTATTTCAACAAATCCGACAAGCCGTGCCGGGCGCTGTTCTGGGTCTCGCCGATGCAGAAGCTGGAGGCGCTGTTCAACCAGCTGCACAATCTGACCGACCCCGCCGAGGTCGTGCGCATCTCGGCGCTGCACGAGGTCGACTTCCTGCCGCCCGAGGCCAACGACTAGGCGATCCGCCTTCTCGTCCACTTTCATCTGCTTGCAGCTCGGCCGGCCGCGCCTTGCGGCCGAACGTGGCCGCTTGCGCGCGGAAAACACATTGCGAGCAAACCCATGGTCAGTCCCAAGCATGTCTGCGTGATCGGCGCCGGCGTCTCCGGCCTTGCCGCCGCCAAGGCGTTCTCCAACCGCGGCCACCGCGTCGCCATCGTCGAGCGCAGCAGCGATCTCGGCGGCGTCTGGGAGCCGGCGCGCTCCTATCCCGAGGTGCAGACGCAGAGCCCGAAGGAACTCTACCGCTACACCGACCGCGCCATGCCGGAGGGTTATCCGGAATGGCCGACCGGGCCGCAGGTCCATGCCTATCTCGCCGACTACGCCAGGAGCTTTGGCCTCGACCGCATGCTGCGCCTCGACACCGAGGTTGCCGGCATGGCGCGGCGCGCCGACGGCAAGCCCGGCTGGACGCTCGCGCTGAAAACCAGGGACGGCACCAGCACGCATGAGGACTTCGATTTCGTCGCCGTCTGCACCGGCCAGTTCAACGAGCCGCGCGAGCTGCATTGCCCCGGCGAGGATGCCTTCCTGGCACAGGGCGGCCAGATCCTGCACTCCTCGAAATATTGCGATCCCTCGCTGGCGAAGAACCGCCGCGTCGTCGTGCTCGGCGGCTCGAAATCGGCGACCGACATCGCGGTCAACGCGGTGAAATCGGGCGCGCGCGAGGTCACCATCGTGATGCGCGAGCCGGTCTGGCGCATTCCCTATTTCATCGGCGGGCTCGTGAACTTCAAGCGCATCCTCTATATCCGCGCGCAAGAGGAGATGTTTCCGGGCTGGGGCATGAGCGCGATGGGGCGGCTCGCGCATCGCATCGCCGCGCCGCTGGTCTGGGCAAACTGGCGCGGGCTGGAAAGCCTGTTGAAGGCGCAGCTCAAGCTCGGCCGCTGCAACATGGTGCCGAAGGAGCGGATCGAGGACGGCGTCAACTGCTCGGTGCCGATCGCAACGCCTGGCTTCTATCCGATGGTCGCCGACGGCCGCATCAAGGCGGTGTTCGGTACGTTCGACCATTACGAAGGCGAGCGCATCGTGATGAGCGGCGGTGAGCGGGTGGGCGCCGACGTCGCGGTGCTCGCGATCGGCTACAAGCTCGGCGTGCCGTTCCTGCCCGAGACCTACAGGCAGAAGCTGGTCGATGCCGACGGGCAGTACCGGCTCTACCGCCTGATCGCCAACCCCGATCTGCCCGAGCTCGGCTTCGTCGGCTTCAACTCCTCGTTCTGCACCGTGCTCTGCGCCGACCTCGCCGCCAACTGGCTGGTGCGCTATGCCGACGGCCAGCTCGCCAGGCAGCCGACGGCGCAGCAGATGCGCGACAACATCGAGATGATGCTGCACTTCAAGCGCGTCGAGCGGCCGGCCGCGGGCGTCTATGGCGGCCTGTGCGTCGCGCCCTATCACTACCGCCATTTCGACGAGCTGATGGCCGACATCGGCGCGAAGACCCAGAAGCGCGGCGGTGTCGCAGGCCGCTTCCTGCCGCCGGATGCGGACGCCTATGCGAAATTCCTGGCGACGGCGCCGGACTATCGGGCGGCATGAGGCCTGTCAGACTTCGGTAGCACCGTCTCCAGGTCCGAATCGATCACATCCGCCGTGCGCTGATAATGCTTCTGGAGCAGCGCCACGGCGTCATCCGTTTTCCGGTCGAGCACGGCCTGAAGGATCTCCGCGTGCTCGCTCCCGACCTTGCGGACCGGATAGGCCTTGGCAATCGACATCATGCGGTAGCGGTAGAGCCGGTCGGCGAGCTGCTCGCAGAAGCCGAGCAGCGGGCGCGAGCCGCACAGGCCGATCAGCGTGGCGTGGAAGGCGCGGTGCGCTTTCTCCCAGTCCGGATTGTCTGCGAACTTGTCCGGATCGAGCGAGCGCGGCGTGCGGTCGAGGCGGTGATGCGTCACCAGAAGCGCCTCCTCCCACGCTTGCGTCGCGTTCTGCATGGATTCCCGCAAGGCCAGCCCTTCGACCCAGCAGCGCGTCTTGGTCAATTCCCGCAGCTCGTCCTTGCTGACCGGCTTCACGTGGAAGCCGCGCTGCTCCATGCCGACGACGAACTCCTCCGTGGTCAGACGGTTGAGCGCCTCGCGTAGCGGTGTCTGCCCGACATTGTAGTGCTCCATCAGGAAGCGCGACTGCAGCTTGCGGCCGGGCGCCAGCCGCGTGGTCAGGATGTCGGCCTTGAGGCGGGCGTAGATGCTCGTCGCCAGGGTCGCCGGCACGTCGGTCTTGGGGCTCGACAGGTCAGAGCTCATGGCTTCCCGCTGATTCATCGGCGCTTTTTGTACATCAGGCACGCTAGGCCAATAATTTATAAATTTTCTCTTTACTGATGAATTTCTATAGATTAATTGTCCGCCAACAACAACCGGCTCTGTGGCGATCCGCGGTTATTCGGGTGCGCCCCCACGACCTGAAGAGGAAGCCCAATGTCCGACTTTCCGGTTGTCGCGTTGCGCAGCGTCGAGCTCACCACTCCGCGCCTCGGGGCCTCGGCCGATTTCTATGCGAAGGTCTGGGGTCTCGATGTCGCTGCCGTAGCCGAGGGGACGATATATCTCGCTGCGACAGGAGCCGACTTCCACGTCCTCGAGCTCACGCAAGGCGAGCGGACCGCGCTCCGGAAGGTCACCTTTCGCGTCCGCTCGCGCGACGATCTCGACCGCCTGTTCGCGCGCGCGAGCGAGGCGGGTTGCGAGATCATCACGCCGCCCGGGCCATCACACGCGCCGTCGGGCGGCGCGCACTTCGTGATCCGCGAGCCGCAGGGCTGCTGCATGGAGTTCGTCCACGGCGACCGCACCAAGACGGCGCACATCATGGCTGACCGCCCCGAACGGCTCGCCCACGTCAACATCAACAGCGCCGACATCGAAGGACTCTCGACGTTCTACCAGCAGGTGCTGGGCTTTCGCCTGACCGACCGCTCCAAGCTGATGGCGTTCCTGTGTTGCAACAGCGATCACCATGCGGTCGTGCTCGCGGAAGCGCCGGTCAACGGCCTCAACCACGTCGCCTTTTCGATGCCCGACCTGGAATCGGTGATGCGCGGCTCCGGCCGCATGATCGATCACGGCTTTCCGATCGGCTGGGGCGTCGGCCGTCACGGGCCCGGCGACAACGTGTTCGCCTATTTCGTCGACCCAACCGGGGTCGTCGTCGAGTACACGGCCGAAGTCCTCCAGGTTGACGGCAGCTATCGTCCGAAGGGGCCGGCCGAATGGGTCTGGCCACCGGGCCGCACCGACCAATGGGGCATTGCGCCGCCCAAGAGCGAGGCCTGCAAGACGGCGCAGCTCGCCGTGCGCTTCGACGCAGATCGCCGCGCATGACGACGTCCTCGACCACCACGGATTACGACGTCCTCGTCGTCGGTTTCGGGCCCACCGGTGCAGTCGCGACCGGCTTGCTCGGCCATCTCGGCCATCGCACCCTCGTCGTTGACCGCCTCACCGACATCTACGACAAGCCGCGCGCGATCGCGCTCGATCACGAGATCTTTCGCCACTTCGACAACATGGGACTGGCCGATGCGATCGCGCCCCATGTCGAGCCCTTCACCGCTTCCGAGCATTTTGGCGTCGACGGCCAATTGATCCGGCGCGTCCACATGGTGACGACGCCCTACCCGCTCGGCTACACGCCGAGCATGGTGTTCAGCCAGCCGCCGGTCGAGGCCGAGCTGCGCCGTCACGCCTCGAGCTTCTCCTGCGTCCGCGCCGAGCTCGGCGTCGAGCTGGCCGGTCTCGTGCAGCGGCCGGGCCGGGTCGAGGCGACGTTGACGGAGGCCGGCGGACAATCGCGCACGGTGACGGCGCGATACGTCCTCGGCTGCGATGGCGCCTCGAGCACGGTCCGTCAGATCGCCGGCATCACGCTCGAAGACCTGATCTTCGATGAACCCTGGCTCGTGGTCGACGTCCGGGTCAATCAGGCCGCGCTCGCAAAGCTGCCGCGCAACTCCGCGCAGTTCTGTAGTCCGGCGCGCCCCGTCAGCTTCCTGATCGGGCCCAAGAACCATCGCCGCTGGGAGATCATGCTGCTGCCGGGCGAGGATCCGCGGGACATGGAGCGGCCGGAGAATGTGTGGAAGCTGCTGGCGCCGTGGCTGGCGCCGGAAGACGGCGAATTGTGGCGCGCGGCATCCTATCGTTTCCACGCGCTGGTGGCCGCCAACTGGCGCAATGGGCACATCGTCATCGCCGGCGATGCCGCGCATCAGCAGCCGCCTTTCATCGGCCAGGGCATGTGCCAGGGCCTGCGCGATGCGACCAACCTCGTCTGGAAGCTCGATTCCGTGCTGAGAGGCGTCTCGCCCGAGACCCTGCTCGATAGCTACACGGCCGAACGCAAGCAGCACGTGATGGAGCTGACCGGCAAGATCAAGGCGATCGGCCAGTCGATCTGCGAACGCGATCCCGCGGCCGCGCGCCACCGCGATGCGCAGATCCTCGTTGAAGGCGGCGGCAAGCCGCTCGAGATCACGCGGCAGGAGATCATCCCGCCGCTGCGCGCGGGCTTCCTGATGAAACAGGATGCAGCCGCGCGCGGCAGCCTGTTTCCGCAGCCGCGGGTCCTGCACGCCGGCGCGCCTTGTCTGCTCGACAAGATCACCGGGCCGTGCTTGCGCGTGCTCATCGACGGCCGCAGCAGCGATGCGCGCGCCCTCATGGCGCTCTGCAGCGCGCATCCGGAGTTGACCTCAACGACGATCGCGCCTGTCGGCTCCGCTGCATCCGGTGCGATCGAGGAAACCGACGGCGTGCTGGCCGCCTGGTTCGACCGTTACGGCGTCGCCGCCGCGATCGTTCGGCCCGATCATTACGTTTTCGGGACAGCGCGCAACGCGGCCGAGCTCGTCTCTCTCTTGCGCGAGGTCAGCTCGCGCCTGCACGGCCACCCCGATCCGGATCTGAAAATGGAGAAAACAGCATGAAACTCGCGACCGTTGCGATCGACGGACGGATCACCTGGGGCCTCGTCGAAGGCGACGACTTCCTCGATGTCGGCGCCGTGCTCGCCACCCGCTATGCCGATCTGAGGGCCGCCATCGCCGGTGCGCTCGCAGGTGTCGCGGATGCGAAGCCCGAGGCGGCCGCCACGCCGCTTTCCAGACTCAGCTGGCTGCCGGTGGTGCCAAACCCGGACAAGATCCTGTGCGTCGGCCTGAACTACGAGACGCACCGCAAGGAAACCGGCCGCGCCGAGGTCGAGCACCCCACCATCTTCTCGCGCTATTCCAACAGTCAGACCGGACATCAGAAGCCCATCATCCGGCCGCGCGTCTCGACCCATCTCGACTTCGAGGGCGAACTCGCGGTCGTCATCGGCAAGGCCGGGCGTTACATCTCCCGTAGCGAGGCGATGGGCCATGTTGCCGGCTATTCCTGCTACAACGACGGCAGCATCCGCGATTTCCAGCGCCACACCCACCAGTTCACGCCGGGCAAGAATTTTCCCGATACCGGCGCGTTCGGGCCGTGGATGATGACGCCCGACGAGCTCGGCGGGCTCGACGAGCTCAAGCTCACCACCCGCCTCAACGGGCAGATCGTGCAGGAAGCCCAGATCAAGCACATGATCTTCGATATCCCGCGGCAGATCGAATATTGCTCGACGTTCACCCGGCTCGAGCCGGGTGACGTCATCGTCAGCGGCACGCCCGGCGGCGTCGGCGCCAAGCGCACCCCACCGCTCTGGATGAAGCCGGGCGACATCGTCGAGGTCGAGGTCGAGAAGCTCGCCATCCTGCGCAATCCCGTCGCCGACGAGGCGCCGTGAGCGATCCGCCCGACGTCTGCACCCCGGCGGCGGCGAAGCCTGCCTCGTTCGCCGCCGGGCCGAGGCGCCTGATCTGAAACGACACAAACCAAAAAAGCCAAAGAGGGGAAACACATGAGCAACACCGCTGAGGCCGTCGCCGGCCCGACCGACCGCGCCGAAGCCGCGCCCATCACGCCCGCGTTCCGCAAGCTCGTGGTCGCATCCTCGCTCGGATCGGTGATCGAGCACTATGATTTCTTCATCTACGCCTTCACCGCTCCCATCGTGTTCGATCGCTTCTTCTTCCCGAAGATGGATTCGACCGCGAGCATGCTGGCGGTCTACGCGACGTTTGCAGTCGGATTCGTCGCCCGGCCGCTCGGCGGCATGGTGTTCGGCCATTACGGCGACCAGCTCGGCCGCAAGGCGATGCTGACAATTACGTTCGTGCTGATGGGCGTCGCGAGCTTTCTGATCGGGTGCCTGCCGAGCTATGATTCGATCGGCCTGCTGGCGCCGATCGCGCTGGTCGCCCTACGCTTCGTGCAGGGCTTTGCCTTCGGCGGCGAATACATGAACGCGGTGTCGCTGACGCTGGAGAATGCACCGTCGGAAAGGCGCGGCTTCTTCGCCTCCTTCGTCAACGCGTCCGGTCCGATCGGCGTGATCCTGGCATCCGGCTTCATCGCACTGCTCGGCTTCGTCTCGAGCCCGCATGATTTTGCGCAATGGGTCTGGCGCGTGCCCTTCGTGCTGAGCCTCGTGCTGGTGGTGCTCGGCAGCTATATCCGCCTCCAGGTCGACGAATCCACCCTGTTCAGGGCGGTCCAGGCCTCGGCCGCGCGGCCGAAGGCACCGCTGCTCGACGTGGCGCGGTCGTGGAAGAAGTCGGTGCTGTTCGGCTGTCTCGCCAACATGGCGCACAGCACGTTCCAGTACATGAGCACGGTCTTCGTGCTCGGCTATGCCGTCCGGACGCTGGGCATGGCGCAGTCCAGCGTCACCTTCGGCACCATGGTCGCCAACGTGCTGGAGATGTGCCTGGTGCCGCTGATCGCGGCCTATTCGGACCGCTTCGGCCGCCGCCCGTTCATCGCACTCGGCATCCTGCTGGCGGCGGCCTGGTACCCGATCTACTTCCAGCTGGTCGCGAGTAAGGATCCGACGCTACTCGTCCTCGGCCTCGTCGTCTCGATCGGCATCATCCACGCCCTGATGTTCGCGCCGGAAGCGGCCTTCACGGCGGAGCAATTTCCGACGGAGGTCCGCGTCAGCGGCTCCTCCCTCGGCAAGCAACTGGGCATCATCCTGGGCGGCGGCATCGCGCCCCTGGTCGGCACCGCCCTGATGGGATCGAGCGGCAGCTTCACGCCCGTGATCCTCTATTTCGAGGCGATCGCGGCCTGCGCCTTCATCGGCATCCTGCTCGCCCCGGAAAGTTCCAGACGCGCGCTATAGGTGAGGAGGACGTTCGCCGGCATCGGGAGAGATTGCGTCTCGCCAGCCTCACGCGTCTGATGCTTACGATCGTGGCCACGATTCGTCAGCCGCCCGGGGAACCGCATGGGACCAAGATACCGCGTTGCCGCAACGTTGACGGCTCTCGCCCTGCTGATGGCGGCGCCCGCCGCCGGCCAACAGCGGGCGCTCACGGCCCAGCAATCGGAGGCGGTCGCCGCCTATGACCGGGCGCTCGCCGGGTTCAAATCGATCCTTGCCGAGCGCCGGCGCCAGATCGACGCGAAGGAGCCGCTGCCGAACCTGCCGGGACAGGCCCTTTATCTGGCGCGCGTCGCGGTGATCAGTACCTACAAGGATCTCACCGACGCCATGCCGTCGCGGATCGGCCGGCCCAACAAGTTCGAGATTCCCCCGGCCTATTTCGATGCCGATGTCGAACCTCTGATCGACGAATATTCAAGACTGTTCGACGTCATGGAGGCGCCGCCCGCCAACGCGCAGAACTCGGCGACGCCGTTCAAGGACGTCGTCGATCTCGCCACGGTGATCGCGCGCGCCAAGGGGCTCGCGCCCGAGCACGCCGACGCTGCAGGACGCATCAGCCTCGGGCTGTTCTTTGCCGAGACCAACGGCAAGCAGAACGTTCGCAACGGACGCTCGAACACCTATATGGGCAGCTTCCAGACCGGCCCCTCCGAGGACCGCAACGGTCACAGGAAATGGCAGGCGATCAAGAGCGAGATCGCTGCGATCGATCCGGGCTTGAGCGCGCGCGACGACAGGGAGGAGGCGCGGGCGCGCGGCACCGACCACCGCTTCAACCACTGGACCAACGTGCGCGACGGCTTGATGAACGCGCATGCGGACGTGTTCCGCGAGATCCCCGCCATCGTGAAGACGCTGCCCGACCCGATCGACCAGATGAAGCTGTTCGAGCTGATCCAGATCGTGCCGACCCCGACGCGGGCCGCGCTCAAATCCGGCGATCTCCTGAACTACCGCGTCTCCAGCCCCACAATCATGAAGCATTTGCGCAACAACAGCATCTTCGCCTTCGGACAGGCCGACCGCGCCCGCAGCTCCGCAAGCTTCCGCGAGATCCTCGCCGCAATGTGGCTGTTCAACCGCAAGTTCGAGAAGGCGATGGCGAAGTACGCGGAGATCAGGGCGCGGTAGTGTCGCACGAGGCAAGTTTATCGGGTTCGCCCTGGTCCGTTCATGCGAACGGGCGACCGGCTAAATCGGTCGCCCCTCCTTTTCATTTCATATCGTCGAGATCAATGATGACGATCCCGGAGCCGGACCAGAGGTCCTCAGTAGCGCGTCAAGCCCGGTCCGCCGAAGCGATAGTTGATACGCGCAGTGATGATATCCACGTCCTGACCGATGCTGTTGGTCGTGGCAACGCCTCCGGGGGCGGCCGCGAAGCTCAGAGTCCGACGATCGAGGAAGATGTGATCGTACTCCACGCCGACCGACCAATTGGGAGCGAAACCGAATTCCATGCCAGCGCCGACGGTAGCTCCCCACCGCGTATCGCTGCTGGAGTTGATCAACGCATTGGTTGCCGTGAAGGTGTGGGTGTAGCGATTATCCACCACGGCCGCGCCGCCCTTCGCATATAGCAGCACGTTGTTCCAAGCCCAGCCGACCTGGCCGGTGAAAAGACCGAAGGCGCGCACCCGGGAATTGATGGTGAGGTCACCCGGCGCGAACACGAAGGCAGGCGACGACACCCGCGATCCGTTCAAGTCGGCCCAATCCCCTTGCGCCTCCAGTCCGAACACCCAGGACGCCGACTGCCAGCGATATCCGATCTGACCGCCAGCGACGGCACCGTCTGCGTTGTGACATCCCTCGCCTGCCGTAAAGGGTGCGCCTGCGAAGCTCACAAAGTCCCAGCAGTTGCGGGTGGTGCCGTATCCACCGTTGCCGCCGATGTAGAAGCCGCTCCAATCGTAAACCGACGCCACAGCGGGCGGCGGCGCTTTAACGTACGGCCTTGCCGCCATATCAGCGGCCTGCGCATGGGTACTCAACGCCAGTGCCGCCACTGCGACACCGGCAAGCATTGTTTTTTTCATGTGTAGTCCCCTTGGGCTGAAATGCCGTAACAAATAGACACCATTGAGCGGTGCTTCGCTGTAACCGTGAAAACACGGATATGCTGGACGTTCAGCTCGGAGAGTTCCTCCCAGTTCTGAACGTTTAGGACGAAAAGTCCAAATAAATCAATGAAGCCTGCCGCCGACGTGCTGGACGTTCCGGAACTCAAACTGATTGAAGCGGTGCTACCTGTCTTTCCGCACCGAAAAACGGTTCTTTCGCTTTTCGAACGCGAGGTACTTTTCAATCGTGGCCTGAAGTTCACCCGCCAATTCCAACCGCCGCTCAGGCGTGTTGAGGCCGCGCTGAAGTTCGAGCACCCGGCCGGCCATTTCCTGACAGATCTTCGCAAGCGTTTGGTTCATAGACAGCTTCCTCGGTGACCCAAACGAGAGGAAGTCGGTCTTGGATCACATCCAATCCGAGCCCAGGAGAACTCACGCCCGGGCGAAGCGATCCTGCGGATGGCGGTAAAGGGCAAGTCGACCGAGATCGAGCGTCTGACTCCACTCAATTTGCTCGGTCCGGCACCCGCGTCCGGCCGCTCGACGCGGGCGGTTGCAACCGCTACCGAAAATTGTAGCCTCTCGCTCTCACCAGCACGCGGATCAATCCATGCGCATCCTCATCCTCGGCGGCAGCCAGTTTCTCGGGCGGGCAGTCGCAGCCCATGCCTGTGCCGCCGGTCACGACGTGACCTGCGCTGCCCGCGGCCTTGCCGGGCCGATCGCGGCGGGCGCGCGGTCGCGGTGCTGAAGCGGCCGGGCGTGCATTGGAGCTTCGTCTCCACGATCAGCGTGTATGCGGACAACCGGATACCGGGACAACGTGCCGACACGGCGCCGCTGCGCGAGCCCCTTGCGGCGGATATCGAACACAGCACCGACGCCATCTACGGCGCCGCCAAGGTTGCCTGCGAGCAGGCGGTCGGCACCGACGCCTTCATCTGCCGCGCCGGCCTGATCGCCGGGCCGGAGGACCCGACCGGGCGCTTCGCCTATTGGCCGGCACGGCTGGCGCGGGGCGGCGAGGTGCTGGCGCCGGGATCGCCAGAAGACGCCGTCCAGTTCATCGACGTGCGCGATCTCGCGCAGTGGATCGTGCACGCGGCGGAAGTTCGCCTCACGGGGATCTACGACGGAATCGGACCGATACGCAGGCGCGGCGAGTTTCTGGCCGAGTGCGCAGCCGCGCTGAACGCGTCGTGCATCTTTACCTGGATCGATCGTGCGTTTCTCGAGGCACACGACGTTCGGCGCTGGGCAGGTCCGCGGTCCTTGCCGATGTGGCTGCCCCTGCCCGACTTCGCCGGCTTCCTGACACGCGACACCTCGCCGGCCCGCGAGGCCGGACTGATCGCGCGACCACCGGGAGAAACTGCGCGCGATACGCTGCATTGGCTTTGTGGCAGCGGCGGCCCGGTCGTCGGGCTTACCGCCGATGAAGAGCGCGCGGTGCTTTCAGCGTGGCACGCGCGCGAGGCAGCTTCGACCGGGATCTAGTCGAGCTTGCGCAAACCAAACCCGACCTTCCCCTACTCCGTCCGGATCGGCGCATCCTTCAGGCCGTTGTTGTCGTAAGCCTTGCGCAAAGTGCCGTTCGTCACCGCCTCGGTCATGAATTTTGTGACGAAGGTCAGCGCCTGGCTGTGGCCGAGCGGCACGGCGACGGCGGTCACGGTCTTCTTGAACGTCTCGTCCAGCACGCGCGTGCCCGGGATCTTCTGCGCCATCTTGTTGAGCTGGTCGCGCGACAATGCGAAGGCGTCGATCTCGCCGCTTCCGAGCAGGCCGAAGATCTCGTCATAGGTCTGATAGCCCGTGACCTTGGCATGCTTCAGATGCGCGATCGCGCCGCGCATGGTCGTGGTGGCGTTGACGGCGGCGACCTTGATGCCGGGCTGGTCCAGTGTCGCAAAATTGGTGACGATGGAGCCGGCCTTGACGATGTAGGTGGCGTCCGCGACCTCGTAGATCGGGCCGAACAGCATCTTGGTCTCGCGCTCGGGATCCTTGGGCAGCCAGGTGACGTCCCATGTCCCTTTCGACGCGGCGTCGGTGATCTGTCCGGAATTCTGGTGCACGACATATTCGACGGGGACGCCGAGCTCGGCGGCCATCGCCTTGCCGAGATCGACCGGAACGCCGGCATAGCCGGCTTCGGTCTTGGTCGACCAGAACGCGCCGCCTGCGGGGCTGATGGCGATCGCGACCCGCAGCTTGCCGGTCGGTGCGATCTCGTCCTTCAAGCCGTCTGCTAGCGCGGGCATGGCGAGCATCGCGGCGAGAGCGAGGCCGGCGCGAGCCGACCGAAATGGCGTTGGCATGTCATGGTCTTCTCACCTTTTCTTCTTCCCGACCGCTGCGTTTGTCTCGCGCGGCCTTTGATACAATTCTGGTCGATCACGCCCTCGGTGAAAAGCGGTTTGTCGTGATAAACCTGCCAAAGGCCACATCGATCGTTGCAGGGCAAGGCCGGCGACTGCCATGGCTATGGTGTTCCGCGGCCAATCGTTTATTGCTAGCCTGCCGCACCGACAGACAGCAATCGGGGGGCTACCGAATGACCGCAACGAATCCCGCCACTGCCGCGCGACGCAATGGAGCGTGGAGGCATATCGGGCGGGTCCTTTCCGCTGCGGCGTCCGTGGCCTTGCTCGCCGGCTGCGACGACAAGAACACGTTCGTGGCACCACCGCCGCCCAAGGTGGACGTGGCAACGCCCGTGCAGCGTCCGGTGACGCGCTACATCGAGGCTACCGGCAACACCGCGCCGATCAAGAGCGTCGATCTGGTGGCGCGGGTGCAGGGCTTTCTGCAATCGATCGACTATCAGGACGGCAGCTTCGTCAAGCAGGGCACCCAGCTCTTTACGATCGAGCCGGAGACCTACAAGCTCAAGCTCGAACAGGCGCAGGCGGCCGAGATCGGCGCGCAGGCCTCGGTCCGGCAGTCGGAAGCCGATTACAAGCGGCAGGCCGAGCTGGTGCAGCGCCAGGCGGTCTCGCAAGCCACGCTCGACACCTCCACGTCCAACCGCGACAATGCCCAGGCCAATCTGCAGCAGTCCCAGGCCAATACGAAACTCGCCGAGGTGAACTACGGCTACACCAAGGTGACGGCGCCGTTCGACGGCATCGTCAGCGCCCACATGGTCTCGGTCGGCGAGCTCGTCGGCGTTTCCTCCCCAACCCAGCTCGCGACCATCGTGGCGATGGACCCGATCTACGTGAACTTCACCGTCAACGAGCAGGACGTGCTGCGCATCCGCGCCGAAGCCGCCCGCCGCGGACTGACCCCCGCCGACATGAAGCAATTCCCGATTCAGGTGGGACTGCAGACCGAGACCGGCTATCCGCACGAGGGCAAGCTCGACTACGTCTCGCCGACCCTCAACCAGTCGACGGGCACGCTGGCGGTGCGCGGCCTCGTCCCCAACGACACGCGGTTGCTCCTGCCCAGCTATTTCGTCCGCGTCCGCGTGCCCTTCGACCAGGAGAAGGACGCCCTGCTCGTTCCCGACACCGCGCTCGGCAGCGACCAGGGCGGCCGCTATCTGCTGGTGGTCAACGGCGACAACATCGTCGAGCAGCGCATGGTGAAGATCGGCCCCGTCGACAACGGCCTGCGCGTGATCGAAAGCGGCCTGAAGCCGGACGACCGCGTGGTGATCGCGGGGCTGCTGCGCGTCATCCCGGGCCAGAAGATCGACCCGCAAGCGACGAAGATCGACCAGTCTCAGGCCTCGGCCAAGTGAGGGGCTGCCAGCCATGATCTCAAAGTTCTTCATCGAGCGGCCGGTCCTCTCGAACGTCATCGCGCTATTGATGATCCTGATCGGCGGCGTCGCGCTGTTCAATCTCGCCATCGCGCAATATCCTGACGTGGTGCCGCCGACCGTGCAGGTCACCACGCGCTATCCCGGCGCCAGCGCCAAGACCGTGATCGACACAGTTGCCTTGCCGATCGAGCAGCAGGTCAACGGCGTCGAGGACATGCTCTACATGCAGTCCTACAGCGGCTCCGACGGCACCTATACGCTGACGGTGACCTTCAAGATCGGCACCGACCTCAACTTCGCGCAGGTGCTGGTGCAGAACCGCGTCTCCAGCGCGCTGTCGCAATTGCCGCAAGCGGTGCAGAACCAGGGCGTCACGGTGCAGAAGCGGTCGACCTCGATCCTTCTGTTCGTGACGCTGACCTCGCCGGATTCGCGATACGACAGCCTTTACTTGAGCAACTACGCCACTATCAACATCCGCGACGAGCTCTCCCGCCTGCCCGGCGTCGGCAACGTCACCGTGTTCGGCGCCGGCCAATATTCGATGCGGGTCTGGCTCGATCCGAACAAGCTGCAGGTCCGCGGTCTCGTGCCGCAGGACGTCATCCAGGCGATCCAGCAGCAGAGCCAGCAGGTCGCCGCCGGCCAGGTCGGCGCGCCGCCGACGCCGCCGGGACAGGCGTTCCAGTACACGCTCAACGTCAACGGACGGCTCGACGACACCAGCCAGTTCGAGAACATCATCGTCAAGTCCGGCAGCAGCGGCGACGTCACGCGCGTTCGCGACGTCGGCTGGGTCGAGCTGGGGGCGCAAACCTACAGCCAGATCTTCTCGCTGAACAAGCAGCCGGCGGTCGGCATCGGCGTGTTTCAGTCGCCCGGCGCCAACGCGCTCCAGGTCGAGCAGGCCGTCGAGAAGAAGATGGCCGAGCTCGCCAAGCGGTTTCCCGAAGGCATCAAATACGACACGCCGTTCGACACCACCAAGTTCGTCGAGGCCTCGGTGCACGAGGTCTACATGACCCTGATCGAGGCCGGCCTTCTGGTGCTGGTCGTGATCCTGGTGTTCCTCCAGGACTGGCGCGCGATGCTGGTGCCGGCCACCACCGTGCCTGTCACCATCATCGGCGCCTTCGCCGCGATGGCGGCGCTCGGCTTCACCATCAACATGTCGACGCTGTTCGCGATCGTGCTGGCGATCGGCATCGTGGTCGACGACGCCATCGTCGTGGTCGAAGGCGCCGCGCACAACATCGAGCAGGGCATGAACGGCCACGATGCCGCGATCAAGGCGATGGACCAGCTGTTCGCGCCGATCGTCGGCATCACCCTGGTGCTGATCTCGGTGTTCCTGCCGGCCTCGTTCCTGGCCGGCCTCACCGGGCGGATCTACTCGCAATTCGCGCTGGTGATCGCGGCGACAGCGCTGCTCTCCGCCATCAACGCGGCAACGTTGAAGCCGACGCAATGCGCGCTGTGGCTGCGGCCGGCGGTGCCGCCGGAGCAGCGCAATTTCTTCTATCGCGGCTTCAACGCGGTCTACGACCGCGTCGAGCGCGGCTATACCCGGGTGATCACGTTCCTCGTGAGACATGCCACCGTCTCGGTCGCCTTCGCGCTGCTGATCATCGGCGCCAGCGCCTACGGCCTGTCGCGGGTGCCGACCGGCTTCCTGCCGATCGAGGACCAGGGCTATCTGATCGCCGCCGTGCAGCTGCCCGACGGCGCCGCGCTGGAGCGGACCCAGAAGGTGCTCGACAGAGCCAGCGAGATCATCAAGGACACGCCCGGCGTGGCGCAGGTCATCACCATCGCCGGCATTTCCGCGCTCGACAACAGCGCCAGCCTTGCCAATGCGGGCGTCGCCTACATCATCCTGAAGGACTGGGACGCCCGCAAAGGGCCCGGTGAGGATCTGCGCTCGCTGGTCTACGGTCTCAACGACAAGCTCGCGACCATCATGGAGGCACGCACCATCGTGCTGCCGCCGCCGCCGATCCAGGGCATCGGCAACGCCGCGGGATTCTCGATGCAGGTGGAGCTGCGCGACGGCAACAGCGACTTCGCCAAGCTGCAGGCCATCACCGGCGCGGTGGTCTCGAACGGCCAGAGCCAGAGCGCGCTGCAGCGCGTGCAGTCCTCGTTCCGCTCCTCGGTGCCGCAATTCAACGTCGAGATCGACCGGGTCAAGACCCAGACGCTGCACGTCACCACCGATCAGGTGTTCTCGGCGCTATCGACCTATCTCGGCTCGTCCTATGTCAACCAGTTCAACAAGTTCGGCCGCGTGTTCCAGGTCTATACGCAAGCCGACCCCGCCTTCCGCGTCACCGAGCGCGACATCGCCAACATGATGGTGCGCAATTCCAACGGCGACATGATCCCGATCGGCACCGTCGCCAAGATCACGCCGGCCACGGGGCCGTCGCTGATCAGCCTCTACAACCTCTATCCCTCCTCGACCGTGATCGGCCTGCCGGCACAGGGCTACTCCTCCGGCCAGTCGCTGAAGCTGATGGAAGAGATCGCGGACAAGACGCTGCCGCCCGGCACCGGCTACGAATGGACCGCGATGTCGTATCAGGAGAAGGCGGTCAGCAACCAGATCTACTGGGTGTTCGGCCTTGCCATGCTGCTGGTGTATCTGGTGCTCGCCGGCCAGTATGAGAGCTGGTACGCGCCGATCTCGGTGATCCTTGCGGTGCCGCTGTCGCTGCTCGGGCCGATGCTGATCCTTTCCGGGCTCAAGATCGACAACAACCTCTATTGCCAGATCGGCCTGATCCTGCTGATCGCGCTGTCGGCCAAGAACGCGATCCTGATCGTCGAGGTCGGGCTCGAGCTGCACGGCCGCGACGGCAAACCGGTGCTGGAAGCCGCGATCGAAGCGGCGCGCGCCCGCTTCCGCCCGATCCTGATGACCTCGTTCGCCTTCATCCTCGGCGTGGTGCCGCTGGTGATCGCGACCGGCGCCGGCGCCAGCGCGCGCAAGTCGATCGGCATCACCGTGTTCTCGGGCATGCTGGCCTCGACCTGCCTCGCGGTGCTGTTCGTGCCGGCCTTCTTCGTGGTGGTGCAGCGCTTCGAGAACTGGCGGGCGAGCAAGAAGACGCCGAAGGCACAGCCGGTGGCGGAGGTGAAGCCGTAAGCGTTGGTCTGGAGTAGCGGCGCCGCGAGCGCGGTGTAACCTCTCCCGCTCTTGTCCGCCGAAGCCTTGGCGAAGGCGGATGCGGGAGAGGTCGGCGCGTCCGGGCGAAGCGAAGCTTCGTCCCGTGCGCCGGGTGAGGGTTTTCTCCTCTGGGGGAGTGTCCCAAAGAGGAGGCACCCTCTCCCCGACCCTCTCCCGCAAGCGGGAGAGGGAGCGCACCGACCACCCGTTACGCCTTCTCCGCCGGAGCCTGCCGCGCCTCGCCGCTCGACACCAGCAGCACCGAGACCTTCGACTGCTGCAGCACGGCGTCGGCGACGCCGCCGAAGGAGAGGTGGGCGGCCTGGATGCGGTCGACGCCCATGACGACGAGATCGACATCGGTGGTGTCGATCTCGCGCAGGATCGCGGCTTCCGGCGCCCGGTTCACCCGCAGCGTGGTGGTGATGTCGACGTCGTAGCGGGCGGCGAGATCGCTGGCGTCCTTCAGGATGCCCGCCTCCTGGCCGAGGCCGCGGGAAGCGCCGCGCTGCGCGCCCTTGTCGCGCGTGGTCGCGACATAGATCACCCGAAGCGAGCCTGATCCTGCTTGCGCCAGCGCGACCGCGACCTCGGCCCCGCGCTTGGAGATGCCGCTGCCGGAGACCGGCACGAGGATGTTGAGCCCGTCGGGGTTCGGCTGCTTCAGGTGCTTGCCCTTGGCCGCGGCGATCGCGAGCGGTCCCTCAAACGTCGCGGCGATGTCCTCGATCTTGCGGTCGAAGCGATCCTTGGTCGCGGCAACCTTGTCGATACCGACGACGAGGAGATCGAAACCCTTGCGCGCCTCCTCGGTGATGGTCTCGCCGAGCTCGGCACGCCTTGCGCGGGTGACGACGTCGATGCTGCCGGCCTCCTTCTCGCTGCTGACGGATACGGCCGCCTTCTTCACCACGGCTTCGTGGCTCTTCTCCTCCTCGCGGCCCTTCTCCTGCTCCTTCGCGTTTCGGCCGATATGCAGCACGGTGATCGGCAGGCCGCGCATGCCGGCGATCAGGCCCGCGAGGTGGGCGGCAAAGGTGGCATTGACGCTTTCGTCCACCGCCAGCAGGGGCCGCTCGAGATTGGCGAGGAAGCCGCGCTTCTCGAATTCCTCCCGCTCCAGCCGCTCCCTCTCCTCCTCGTTCATCGGGAGCCTCGCCAGCGCCGCGCGCAGCATCGGCGGCATCGCCATCGTGGTCACGATCGCCATGGTCACGATCATCGTGAACAGGTTCTGGCTGAGCACGCCGATCGACAGGCCGATGGTGGCGATGATCACCTCGGTCGAGCCGCGCGCGTTCATGCCGCTCGCGAGCGCGAGCGATTCCCGATTGTTCAGGCCGCCCAATGTGCCGCCGACGAAGGCGCCGCCGAACTTGCCGACGCTGGCGATCACGACCAGGAGGCCGGTGAGCATCAGAAGACTGGGATCGCGCAGCACCGAGAGATCGGCGGCAAGGCCGGCGAGGCCGAAGAACACCGGCATGAAGAAGCTCGAGATCAGGCCGCGCAGGCGCTCGTCGATCTGCCGCGTCAGGATCGGGGATTCCCCGACCAGGATGCCGGCGACGAAGGCGCCCAGCACGGTGTGGACGCCGATGGCATGCGTGATCATCGCCATCACGCACATCAGCAGCAGGATCACCGTGATGACCGCCGCCGCGCTGACGAGATTGTCGTTGGCCCAGCGGATCAGCTGAAACACCAAGCGGCGGCCGATCGTGAAGCTGACCGCGAGAAATAGCAGCGTCCCCAGCACCGCCTTCGCCACCGAGGCAATGTCCAGCGTGCCGTGCGAAGCCAGGCTGAAGATGACGGCGATGAGGATCCAGCCGATGGTGTCGTCGATGACGGCGGTCGCGACGATGATCTGCCCGACATTGCGGCGCATGAAGTTCATCTCGCGCACGACCACCGCGACGATCTTGACCGAGGAGATCGACAGCGCCGTGCCCATGAACAGCGAAGCCACCAGGCGCTGTTCCGGGTTGGGCAGCAGCGCATCGGGCAGGAACTCGCCGAGCGCGAAGCCGCAGGCAAAGGGCACGACGATGCCGGCGATCGAGATCGCGATCGCGGCCCTGCCGACCTTCCGGACCAGCTTGAGATCGGTCTCCATGCCGGTGAGCAGCAAAAGGAGCAGGATGCCCACTTGCGCGATGCCGTCGATCATCGCCTTCTGCTCGGGCGACTTGGGGAAGATCGCGTGCTGCGCCTCCGGCCAGACCCAGCCGAACAGCGACGGCCCGAGAATGATGCCGGCGAGCAATTCGCCGATCACCGAGGGCTGACCGATCCGCTGCATGATCTCGCCGAGACCGCGGCCGACCGCGATCAGCAGCACGATCTGCGCCACCAGCAGCAATTCGGACGGGCCGGCCGATTTGCCCGTTTCGGCGCCGGCCGCGATGGTGGTGAGGACGAGCGCCGCGGGGACAAGCCAGGCCGATCGGAGCAGGCGCGATAGCATGCAGATGATTTCCCCCTTCACCCCCGGCGTCGGGGCCATGGGAATAGAACCCGCAGGAGGTGGAGCCGGTTCCAGACGTGGGAGGCGGCCGGCGACAGCAAAAACGCGAAAACAACCCCATGCACAGTAGGGATGGGGTTGAAAACGCTGGCGAAAATTTCGGCCTTGCCGAAGCGGTTTGCTTCGTCGGGCAAAACAGGGTCGTCGTTGCGAGGGAGAGAATTGCGGCCTTACGCCACGCTCGTGCCCCGGACGCAGCGCAGCGCCACTTCGGCGGTGCGCTGCTGGGCCGGGGCCCATGCGACACGGGACATTCGCGGCCTCTGGGTCCCGGCTCGGCGCAGCAACGCTCACGCGTTGCGGCTTGTCCGGGACACGAGAGCAGTGTCCCCTTACACCGCCTGGGGCGTCCTGATCTCGCGCGGCAGGATGATGGCGGCTGCGATCGCGAGCAGGCAGAGGCCGGCGAAGGCGTGCAGCATGGTGACGAAGCCGCCCTGCTCGTAAAGCCATGCGACGAGGCCGACCGAGGCCCCCGCCGCGGTGAAGCCGATGAAGTAACGCACGGCATAGGCGCGCGAGCGCCATTCCTCGCTGGTGTATTTGCCGACCATGGCGTCGTTGACCGTGACCTGCCCGAACGCCCCCATGACGATGCCGATCGAGACCAGGATCAGCGGCAAATTCTCCAGGCTGGCGGCCAGATACAGGAACGGCGCCAGCATGAAGGACAGCGGCAATGCCACCGTCTTCAGCGAATAGCGGTCGAGCAGCCGGCCGATCGTGTACTGGGTCATCGCGCCGAACACGTAGACGCAGGCGGCGATGACCCCGAGCAGCGCCGGGCTCTTGGTCAAGTCCGCCAGCCGCTCCGCGAACAGCTTCGGCAGCGCCACGGTGACGGCGTTGAACGTGGTCGAGATCGCGATCACGACGATCAGCAGCGACAGCACCACGCGCCACATGTCCTGCTTGGCCACCCGCGCCTGCGCCGCCGCCTGCCTGGCGCCCTTGCGGTCCTCGTGCACGACGCTCATCGCAAAGGCGATGCCGATCAGGATCGTGACCGCGCCGGGAACGATGAACGCAAAGCGCCAGCCGAGATATTGGCCGAGCACGCCGGTGACGAGCGCGGAGGAAGCCACGCCGAGATTGCCCCAGACCCCGTTGACGCCCATCTCGCGGCCGAGCCGGTCGGCGTAAGACACGATCATGGCGGTGCCGACGGGATGATAGATCGAGGCAAAAATGCCGATCGCAAGCAGCGCGGCGCCGAGCTGCGCCGGGGTCTGCACGAAGCCGACCGCGACCATGGATGCCCCGATGCCGACAAAGAAGATCAGCATCATGTGGCGGCGGCTCCAGCGGTCGCCGAGCCAGCCGGTCAGCAGCGAGCCGGCGCCGAAGGCAACGAAGCCCGGCGTCGCGTAAGGCAAGAGTTCCGAATAGGCCATGCCGAGCGCCGGGCCCATGATGATGACGGCGGCGGCGAAGATCAGCATCGAATAATGGTCAATGAAATGGCCTGCGTTGACGAAACTGATGACCCGACTGGGGCTGTTCATTCCCGAATCCTCTCCTGCTCCGAAATGAGTTATATGTCCTCCCCATGACGGGATGCCGCCAATGACTGTCTTTGAAACGCCAATTTTGGAAACGCCAATCCTGCGGGAGGTCCGCAGCAACCATCGCTCGCCCGCGGGCGTGCACCTGGTTGCGCGCGACTATCCCAGGGGCATGCGCATCGAACCGCACCTGCACCGCGAGGCGCAGCTGATCTATGCGGCGGAGGGCACCATGCAGGTGACGACGCCCGGGGGGCGCTGGCTGGTGCCGCCGGACCGGGCGGTGTGGGTCCCGGCCGGCCTCGAGCACGCCATCGACCTGCTCGCCGACATCGAGATGCGCACGCTGTATTTCGACCTGTCCTGGCTGAAGCGCGAGCAGCGCTACGACGGCCTGACCAGGGAATTCGTGGTGCGGGTGTCGTCGCTGCTCAATCAGGCGATCCTTGCGCTGTTCGACGCGCGCAACACGGAGGAACGCACCGAGCTCCTGGTGCGCCTGGTGATGCTGGAATTGCACCAGGCCGAGGATTCCACCACCTTCGTGCCGCTGCCGCGCGAAGTGCGCTGCCGACGCGCCGCGATGATCGTGCTCGACGACCCCACGGGGCTACACGACATCGACACGCTGGCGCGGGAGGTCGGAACCTCGGCGCGGACGCTGTCGCGGCTGTTCTCGACGGAAACGCAGCTCAGCTTCAAGAGCTGGTGCCAGCGCGCGCGGATCGCCGCGGCGATCCAGCGGCTGTCGACGGACGCCAGCGTGTCGGTGAAGCAGCTCGCGACCCAGCTCGGCTATGCCAGCGTGCCGGCGTTCTCGGCCGCGTTCCGCCAGGTGACGGGACGGACGCCGACGGAGTTTGCCACACTCTCCGTGTCATCGCCCGCGAAGGCGGGCGATCCAGTATTCCAGAGACGGCGCGGCTAGAACCGAGAAGCTGCGGCGTACTGGATGCCCCGGACAAGCCGGGGCATGACACCTTTGGTGTGGTGGAAATCGTACGGTGGGCAAAGCGACTTGTCCGCCATAGCTCGAAGAGCGACGGCGGAAGCGTGCCCACGTCTTTCCCTGTCATCGACAGAAGGTGGGCACGGCGCTTTGCGCCTTTGCCCACCCTCATATGGGGATTTGTGAGTCAAGACCATTCGATTGGCTTGAGTGAGGTTGGTAAGGTGAGAGGGCGGCGCGCGGAGCCATGCGTAGCGCAGCGCGACGACCGTGTTCCGGGCGA